>Ga0209489_104665_pt1 | contig 24969 bp, 16 predicted proteins | sample SiratrowhiteBW_FD_187527 | JGI IMG/M metagenome (GOLD analysis project Ga0209489, IMG submission 187527) | Root nodule microbial communities of legume samples collected from California, USA - Siratro white BW (SPAdes) (version 2) | ecosystem: Host-associated > Plants > Roots > Nodule | place...
TTTTTTTTATTTTTTTTTTCCTTTTCTTTTTTTTTTATTTTACTTTGTTGTTTTTTTCTTTTTCTTTTTTTATAAATTTTATTTCAAAATTTTATTCATTAAAATAAAAAATGAAATCAAAACTTTTTCTTCTTCTTTTTATTTATTTAAAAGTATGATAAAAACTACATAACACAAATTTTTTATTTTAATTTTATATATTTTTATTTTAAAATAATTTTATTTGTCCGGACGAAATTAAGTTTTGACATAAAAGAAAGACACTCATATAATATTATATTGCGCATACATATATGTAATAAGAAATAATAATAAATAAGAATTATTGTTTTTTATTCTTATATTATACTCAATAATTACAATCTAATTAATTAACGTAAAAAATAAAATTTAAAACACTCACCACTCTCTCTAATGTATACATATTTTTGAAAAAATTTATTATTTAACGGAAAATTTGATTCAAAATAAAAATTAAATTTTTCTTCCTCAAGTTTACAAAACACGTTTATCATTATATCTTCTCATTACTACTCTACCATTTTTTATTATCTAGCAAAAAAAACTTAATTCAAAATGAAAGTTTCAGTCATAAATAATTTATTTAAAATTTATAATTAAAAATAATTATAAAAAAATTTCAGTTATAAATAATTATTTTAAACTTATTCATAACATCAATACATACATTATTTATTTTTATCAAAAGTTTCAATTTCTTCAACATAAATTATTTATTTTATTAAAAGTTCAATTTTTTTCAAAATATAACAGAAGAGTTTATTTAAATAATACATAAATAATTCTAATTTTTTTGCAATTAATTCTATAATTATTACACGTTTTCTATTTTAATATTTGAAAAGAAAGTTAATCTTAAATTCAACAAAGCATTAAGATGATGCTTATATAATTACTTATAATTGAAATTTTAAATATATAACTTTTAAATAATTAATTATAACTAAAAACTTTATTTCCAATTGAATTTTCAGTTAAACAATAAAAATAATTTCAAACTATAACTATAAACGGTTAAGAAGAAATACTGAAAACATATGCTCTAAACTTAGGAGAAAGAATACTTGAATTTTAATTTTGAATAAAGTTTTTAATTAAATAATAAAAATAATTTTAAAATATTTGTATTAAGTGTTAGAGAATTATAAATATTTTAAGTTTTTTTATTAATGATTAAATTTTCATTAGTTGTTTCTCTTATAAGATGAATTTGAATGAGTGAGAAATGATAGATTTGATAGGATAATAAGTGAAAAGTGAGATTCTTTAAATTGAGAGAAATACGGTGAGAAATGGAGAAAAAAAAAATATGTAAATGATATGATGAATTTGATTGATAAAATATTTATTTTAATTGATAAAATGATAAGATTATAATTTTATCTTTATAAATAAAATTAATATAAAATAAAATATAATTAATTATTTGTAGATAGAACTCGTTTGTGATTAAAACATTCTTTTCGCTATGGTCCTTAAACTCGCTCGAAAAAAAATATAAATTATCTGATATTACAGACACACGAAAAATTGTTGAAAATGAATTATTCAACAAATCTAAAAATATATGAATTGTTTGATATTCTTATAGGATACGTGAACTCAACTGAAAAAAACTTATAAATTATCTAACACGATTAATACATCCAAAAATATATAAAACAATTTCTAAAATAAAATAAAATAATTATTTTATAAATTTATTTTGATTGTTATTATTATTTTTAATTTATTATTTTTATTATTTCATAATTTTATTTTGATTATTATTATTTTTAATTTTATTGTTATTGTAACTATTATTTATGATTTTATTATTATTTTTATATATTATTATTTTATAAGTTTATTTTAATTATTATTTTGAGGTTTTATTATTACTTTTAATTTTTAACATTAATATTATTAGTATTTTATAAATTTATTATTATTATTATTATTTAAATAGTATTATTTTTATAATTTTATTATTAATATTGATAAGATTATGATTATTTTTAATTGTAATAATTATTTTTATACTTCAATAATAATTAATATATATACTATTTAATTATTATTTTTAATTTTAGTTTATTAATATTTTTAATTTCTTAATTATATGGATTGTGTAGAGTTAATATTTTTTTTTCGAGTTTTACCTAACTTTTTTATTTATATTAATTACGGTATAAACATAAGGCAATATTTTATTATATTCATACATGTGTTCTTATAGTGATTAATGAATTAATTACTGTATAAACAGACTTTTTTTTGACTTCGATGTGAGATCACGGGGCTGCTAGGCACTGACTTCGATGTGTTTCAAAATAAAACAAAGTGTACATTTGTTTTGTGCTAATTTAGTTTTCCAATGTACACTTCCATCGTTGTTCCTCTCTCACCTTCTTTTTGTTTGAATAATGTATTTTTGGAAGAGTAAGAAAAGATATGATTCGAATGAATATTTTCTATTTAGATAGAATGATTTATGAAGAAATACATGAATAATTTCAATCATACTACAAGGACCATTTATTTATTTAGTTTAGTTTATATGTAAAATGCTATTTTTTATAAGTGTAATTCCTCTAAGATTAAATTAACAATTCATTATGATTTCTTTAACTAATTTAAAATTTTAACAATACCATATAGTTGACACTATAATGTCTTCCATACATAAAATATAGTAAAAGTTACTAAATGTAAACTCATAGTTATAAAAAGTTATAAATATATATGTTTGAGATTATCACTAAATTATAATAATAATAAGTGATGTTATTATAAATTTATTTAGGTATATATTTAGTAACATGTTATTAAAATTATATTAAAAAGTTTATCTTAATTATATTTGTTGGAACTATTATATTATCATTTTCAAATTCATATTAATTCATCTAAAATATCTAATCTTACGGTTGGGATATTTATATTTTAGTATGAAAAGTATAACTAAATCATAATATATAAGATCAAATAATTCATTTGCTAACAATATTATTCACAATGATAAGAATAAATACTTAAATATAAGCAATTATAAATTTACATTTATTATTTAGTTTTATTTTTATTTGAAGAAACAAAATATAATAATAAATTTCAATACTTAAATGAAAACAATTAATTATCTTCTCAATTTAATATAAATATATATATTTAACAATTTTCTAAATATTTTTAAAACTAATATATATATATATATATATATATATATATATGTTTTACTAAATATTATAGTTTTCATATCTTTTTATTGGATTACATTTTTCAAAATTTAGATTGAAAATATAATTTTACATAAGTTATATAGACAAAATTTTATAAGAATTTAAAATCATTTAATGTTTCATTTATACAAGTCAAAATTAATGTGATATGTTTTTTATTATTGATAAGTTTTAATAAAGTCACATAAATAGCTATGATAATATACAATTATAATTTCATAATTGAATTGATAAAATTTATTTTTATATAAAATTATTAATAACATAAAATTTCATGAAATTTACACGTTAATATTTTTTCGAGTAAATATAAACATAAAAATATTTTATTGTATTTAACCTAACAGTAACAAAAAATTTGGTAGATAATCTTAATATTAATATTAATACTTGTAGTTATTAAATTCAATTTTTATACACTTTTTTTAATTGTTTCTCTGTGCCTGTGGATACTGACCATACCACTAATTGTCCTAGTCAAAGAAGACGTGATAACGATGATGAGATTAATACTGTTATCTAAAAGGAAACATTAATAAATAAAAAATATAATCATCTAATATGATTAATCTTTTTATAATGAAGTTAACACCATTACGTAATGAAACATTTACAGTGAAACTATGTTAATTCATCAAATCAAAATAAGAAATAATTAACAAAAATCTAATAATTAGGAATGTAATCACTCAATTAGGAAGATAATGTCAATTTATTCTACATGAATGAAGGTTGAGAAGCACGTGCGCATGATAATTTATCGTGGGTACGATACGAATGTTGGCTCTTAGGTTCATAACCGGTAATAGTTGACAAACAATGTATGGTTTCTGTGTCCCTTTCCACCACTAGAGAGTTGAGAGTCACAAATCATATACAGTACCCCCAGAAAACGAAAATCCAAAACCATACTCTCCCTCCACACCCTCTCATACCAATTTTCCACTCAACCTTCCAAAAATGGATCTTTCCCAAATCTCATTAACCATTACTGATCTCAGCAACTCACTAATTATGTGTCCCCCTCCACCATTTTATAAGCCACCACCCTCAACTCAGTTTCACTCACTCTCTTCAAACCACACCACCCCTTCCTCCTTTTCAGGTCCACGTTCAGTCCTTCACTCTCTCTCTCTTTCCTTTCTCTCTTCTCATCATTACTTTTTGTGGGGTTGGAAGAAGGTTCAGTTTTTTATTTTTGGGCTGGGGGAATGCATTAAGTTATTGAATTTAGCTCTATAGCACGTAGTTGTTAATATATCTAGTGTTGAAATGGGACCAGTGTTTTGTTTCTGGGCTATAATTAATGCATGCAGGTTGATGATGCTTGGTTTTGTGATGTTATGATCATATATTCATAAGTTCATAACTAGTTATTTAACTTGCAACAACATTTTCTGGCACCAAACAGACCAAAGAGTTCTTAATTCTATTTTTATGGAAAGGACTTGAAATATTTCATCTACCTTTTCCAACAAGAAAACAAGCCCTTTATCTGAAATGCTTTACCTTTTTTGTCCATAATTTTCATTCTATGATCTCTGTTTCCTTCCTCCTTTTGTTGCATATTTTTCTTTCTTTTGTGTCTGCATAACGGTCAATACAAGTTTTGAAATGGAAATTCGTTGCCCTCTTTTAAAGTTTCTCCACAGTAGTTAGTGAAATATATATATATATATGGTCACTATCTTCTGCCAGGATATTTCAGTGATGTTCTTCTTTTCTTTTTGTGCAGCAAAATTTTTTGGCTTTATGTGAAATACTTATGTACCATATTGATTCCTTTACGTAAGGCATCTCTGTGATCCTTGTTTTCTATGCACAGGTTTACTGTTATCTTTTGTTTGGATTTTGCTGAATGGAGAGTGTAAGAATCATCCAATGGTTAAATCTTCTAGCTTGTGTACTGCTATTGCTTAAGGCAGAAGGATCTTTGGTTCCATTGACTTTGGTCGAGAATGCACTGTTGAAAGGAGCTGGTGAGGAATTTTAGTTATGATCTTATGGAACTGTAATACTCCAGTGTTACTACTGTAAGCAATATTTATATAATAGTTGAGAATTGAAGATTAACATGTGATGCAGTGTGTTTGGATGGAAGTCCCCCAGCTTACCACTTCGATAAGGGAGATGGAGAAGGGATTAACAACTGGATTGTTCACATGGAGGTATCTACCTTTCACTATTTGTCTTTTACTAACTCATGGAAAACTCCTTAGTTGTTTTCTATACTTCTTATATGTATTATGTGTACGAGTAATGCACAAATATTTCATCTGTGTGTAAATCTTAAATGCCATATTTGTCAATTGTTTTTTTTTTTTTGTTTTAGACAAACCAAAGAAATTTTCTTTTCATGATAATGATGTTCATCACCACAAATTCTTTTAGGGAGGAGGATGGTGCAAAGATGCCGACGATTGCCTTGGGCGTAAGGACACTCGCTTAGGCTCATCCAAGCAAATGGTTGAGGATCTTTACTTTTCTGGAATTTTAAGCAACGACCGACAGTATAATCCAGGTATTCTCCACTAGTTTGTGTATTTTGCTTCTTCATAATAGTTATGAACTAATTATTTTGCTCAGCTTTCTCACGAATGTTACAACTTTCAGATTTCTACAATTGGAATAGAGTGAAGATTAGGTACTGCGATGGGTCATCGTTTACTGGTGATGTGGAAGAAGTTGATCCTGTAAGTTTTGTAGAGTTCAAAGGAATTTGAAATTAAATTCTGGGGAAACTACTAGCGATGGTTGGTAAACTTTATTTTTTCCAATTTTCGTTCTGATGAGATTTTTATAATTTGATCTACATATCAGACAAACAACTTGTACTTTAGAGGAGCAAGGATTTTTTCAGCTGTAATGGAAGATTTATTAGCAAAAGGCATGAAGAAGGCAGAAAATGTATGAGACGTTGATGATTTGGCACTTTTTTTCTTCCTCCCGAATGGTTATTTCTTTGACTAATTGAAACTTGAACCTGCAGGCTATTCTCTCCGGTTGTTCAGCTGGAGGATTAACTACTATATTACACTGTGACAATTTTAAAGCTCTGTTGCCTTCTGAAGCTAATGTAAAATGTGTTCCAGATGCTGGTTATTTTATCAATGTGTATGATCCTCTAATTGGCTTTCACTTGCTTTTTCCTTACTTTTTATAGTTCCTTAGATCCTTGAATGATTTCATGTATTGTTGTACAACAGAAAGGATATCTCAGGAGCACATTTCATTGAAGATTATTACAGTAAAGTTGTGTCGACACATGTACATCTCTTTTCTCTTTTGATTATATTCCCCTTAGGAAAGAACTTACATATGCAGTGTTTAACATCAAGACTGCACAGCACTAAAGTTTTCCCACTTTTCATTTGAATGATTACTTTCTAATGGCTAAAGTTTTCTTAAGCAGAGACTGAATGGTTTTTATTTATTATTGTAGGGCTCAGCAAAGAATTTGCCCGCATCTTGCACTTCCAAACTCAGCCCAGGACAGGTAAGTTTGTCACATGTAATTTTTCCTTTCGGGTTGGCAACTTCTTTGGTGTTACTAATGCTTCTGAATGTCCTGTAGTGCTTTTTCCCACAATATGTGGTATCACACATCAGTACCCCAATCTTCATAGTAAATTCAGCCTATGACTCATGGCAGGTTAGATTACTCTCACGCTCAAAAAGTTCCGGTTTGTTTTCAGATGGTGTTCCTTTAGAATATATTGTCCATACTCTTTCAAAAATTGACGGATATATAACAAGATGGTAAAGAAATGATCACAGTACGCAATTTTGGTGCCTTTTATAGGATTAGCTTTTCCCAAATTTCTCATTTAAGGATTTTTTCAGAACTTGATAATAGACCTTAGATATGAACCCATAATTCTAAGTGCAGGATTTTATAGTTGCTTATTTAACCAAGGGTGAAATTCCTTCAAGATTAATTAACTCGTTTAGTCCAGAAATTGAGCTAAAATAACTCAGAATAATCTCTTCATTTTAGTATTTCCCGATTTCACTATGAATCTTTTGTTTCCAAAAGAGAACACCGAAATGTAAGTATATATAGTCATATTTGCCAACTGAAAATAAGCTTACTAATTCGTGTCAAAGATGTTCTCATTTGATTTTTTAACCTCTTATTGCTCTTGATAAGTGGAGATACCCTTCTGGTATTCTTTTCTGATCCTCAAGATATTGCTTCATTCAGATTCGGAACATCTTGGCACCTGGTGCCGCTGATCCCAGTGACAATTGGCATAGCTGCAAGCTTGATTTGAGCAAATGCTCACCTGATCAACTAAGTATAGTGCAAGGTGAACAGTTTCTCTTCTTAATAACTTGTGTATAGTAAAAAATGTGACATATAAAAGAATTTCACTGTGCTCTAATCAATCCTTGAAAGCAGTCTAAAATTTGGCATGCCTATGTCCCCACTTGATGAATGTACTTTGTTCACAATCCCTAACTAAGAGTGAAAAACATTGAAATGAAAAAAAAACCAAAAATAATCGAAATGGTAATTCCGGGTTACATTATTTTGCCACGTGAGGGAAAGTAAAGTTTTGTGATTTTCAGGCTTCAAGAAGGAATTCGAGAAGGCAGTAAGTGTGGTTGGAGACTCTCCATCCAAAGGAATGTTTATAGACTCTTGCTATGGCCACTGCCAAACAGAATCACAGGAGACATGGTTTAAAAGTGACGCACCACATCTTGCCAATACAGTAAGATGCTGCATTGTTTTCTGCCATTTGTAGAATATAAGCATCATTACTTGGTTTTGTATGCAGTTGAAAAGCTAACTATTTATGCGTGACATTGTGCAGACAATTGCGAAGGCTGTAGGGGACTGGTTTTATGGTCGAAATCCTTTCCATCAAGTAGATTGCAACTATCCTTGCAACCCCACTTGTCAGAACGCTGTTTCTGATCTGAAAGATCACCCTGGAATATAGATTTGTTTCGTCAAGCATAAAACCATTCATATATAAACCACGCACTTATTAGTTAAATGGTTATTGTACGAGAATATAAGGTTTCCAAGTTACAAAGCAAGCAAAATAAGAAAAGGCCGCTGGGTGCCCTCAATCATTGATGTTGTAATTGCTGTAATCTTAGTAAAATGGTACATTTTCTGTGTCTACTTTACTGGTGTTAAACCAACCCAAGAGAAAATTATTAAGTGAATACGATAATAATACTTAATGAGAAAATTTTAGCATAATTGAATTTAACATCTTTATGATGACACGTTTGTTATTATAATAAAAAATTAAATATGATTGGTAGTTTGTCATGTCATGAAACAAAGTTAATAAATATTAAATATTCTTATTGGTATTGTCAATTACTAATTTTAGGTGGTAGTATTACTACTATCGTAATTAAGTAATCACTATTATTTTAATGAACTTATTATTTGTAAGAAATTATGAATTTGATAATGATGAAATGAGAGATAAAGTTATGATAATGGGTCCAAAATGGAAGATACAAATTAAAAAGAGGAAAAAATTAATAAATTTTAAAACATTTTATAGGTAAATCGTCTTCGAATTCAGTTTTATATGATATGACTAATTCGTGTGGTAGTCTCTTTTATCTTTTTAGAGTTTCACAGCATATTTAATTTTTTATTACATTATCAACCAAATAATGAAATCTTTTGTAAAAATAATGAATATAAATTTTTTTTACTAAATCAGTATCTCAAACCGGATGAGAAAAAAAAGTTTAAATATTAAGATAATAAAATTTCAAGCATCTAATATAAAAGATGTTTTGATTTAATTATCAAAATATTGTGAAAATCCCCAATTAAAAGTGAAGACATATATGTGTTAAACGAGATTGGAAATTTTTAGTCTTCACTATGAATGAAGTTTTATATTAATATTTTATTAGGTCAGGATATATTCGTCGTCATATAACATTTAAGAGATCTTATTTTTTGCTTATTTAAAATATTATAGAAAAAGTGGATTTGTGTTTCCTTTAGTCTTTACAAAAAACCAAAATTAAAATAAAATCATTAAACTTTTTATAAGTAATTTTGCAGCTAAAGGAATAAAACGATAATACAAAATAGATAATTTATATTATAATTTTTTATTAAAGCTCTGCCTTAATACTTCTTTAAAAAACAATATCGTGAATATTACCATTTACCAACTATATTATAATAATGTATTTATCTAAATAACTATTAATGAGTTAAATGAAATTGTGATTTAGTAATACGTTTAAATAGAGTTGTTAATATATTATTTCTGTATTATTTTACAAGCTCATGTTTAAATTTATTAACAATTTTAGATAAATTTTTATTTAATTAGTGACATAAGTTTTAATTAATTTCCTTATTAATTTTTTTAACTCGTTTATATTATTTGAAAAAAAAATAAGCTAGCAATATATTTACATATATTTACCAAAATTTAGTATCTTTATACATTATGCCATGTACGGGTATAATAATCTTAAATTAATGATGAAATGATGCTACTACTTATGAAAACGAAAGTGCAGTCATAAACCTATAAAGATATGCTTATTTAATGATATTTATATGGTGATGTTTTATCATTAAAAAAATCTTACAATATAAAAATGTCACGGCCAGGTCATAATTGTAACTTTTTTTTTCTGAGAATATTATAAGTTTATTAACTTATAATTAACATTAAGTTCAATCTTGAGAAAACATGATCCATTAGTGTGACGAGAACGCTTAAGCATTCAGACAGAAATTTAATTCCAATTTTTATAAAAAGTAACCTAAATATATCCTTAGATTCATTTCTCATGGAGAAAATGGTTACTTAAAAAAAATTGAGTTGCAATCAAATTATTTTTCTTTAATTTTTTTTAAATTGTCTTATAGTAATGCTGACACTAAAGAATATATATATATATATATATATATATATATATATATGAATTATGACATAAATGTATTTATTTGCTTTATTTGCTTTATAAATATACTTGTATCCCTTACATTACAAAATAATAGTTATTTTATGTTTTTCTCTTCTCTGTGTGTTTTCTTCCCTGCTTTCTCCTTTTTTTTTTTTTTTTTTTTTTTTTTCCTTAACACTTTTACTCTCAAATGGTATCACAAGTACATCGTGTAACATTCTAAGTTAACAATAATATATTCAAATCAAATTTACGAATACATCGTGTAACATTCTAAATTAACAATAATATACTCAAATCAAATTTACATCTCTCTTTATAAGATTTTTAAAACAAAATATATTTACATATACAAACATAATGAAGAGTTATTTTCAAAAGAAAAATCTACAACAGATTAAATTAAGAACATTCTCGATTGATTTATCTACAATATTATCTGTTCTCGTGTATAACACAACCAGGTCAACACATATATAAAAAAGAATACACCAACACAAGTAAGAAAGGGTAAGCTAGTAATTAAAAGGTTCTCATATAATCTAAATTGATTACATATATATAAAATATTTAATACATATCAGTCCATTCACATCAATTATCATATAACTCATCTAATAATCTTATTCGTAACATCAAACAAACTCAATTCTACTGTACATTGAATTATACTAGAGATCTATACCTGTCATACTACCTCCCACTTTGTGAGCCTGCATAGTCACAACACAAAGGGTCTATCAATCTCTCGTCAACCCTCATATGACAGGTTAATCCAAATGGACTGTGACAATAAGTTCTTTTTCATACTGTGGCATAGTCATATGAACTTCCTTTGACTGTCACCATCTGATAATCTTCATTTATGTGATTCCAATATACTAATAGAGTCAGGATACCTTCTCTCCATTATGAGTTCATTAGGACACACACGACTCAAATCCTCAGACAATGCACATTCTAACAACTTGGACACAAGTATCTTCTTTCCTAAAGATATTATGTGACATCCTTAAATGATCTTTTTATTATTATTATTATCTCATCATCATCATAATAATAATAATAATAATAATATATATATATATATATATATTGTATAAAATTTTAACAATCAATTATTCAAAGAGTGAGTGCCAAAGAGATTTAATTTGGAATTATTTACTATTGTTTCAATTTAAAAAATATACTAAATGTCTTATAATTGATCCGTACTCTTGCATCAAAATCAATCACAATCATATTGAATCCTTTTTAGATTGTTAATTTATTCTGGAATTCGAAATGAATAAATAAAAGAATAATTATATTTATATATATATATATATATATATATATATATATATATATATTATATAATAGATATATAAATGAACCCTTAATGTAGAGTAGCTTTGCATAGTATAAACTTAATAGTTTCTAGGATTGTAATATTCTCATCAATACATACATGTTTTACATGATTGTTTCACGTATATTCTTCCTATTATACAAAATTCTTTTTTATATTAATTATATATTATGCTTATCTAACATTATTTTACATTATATTGTTAGCGGGTATAAATTGATCAGGGGATTATTGTATACTGTCGAAGACAAGAAGAAAGTTACAACTACGAGTCCATCCAAAACCAATGAAATATCTTGAGTTTGGGCAAAGGTCAAGGTGGAATATGTAATTACTCTAAAAGACATAGAAATTTCAACCTCATTAGTGCTTCAGTCATTACCCGATAAATATGCCAAGATATCAACAGTAAAGGAATTGGGAAAATTAGGAGCATCCACATATTTTTGATTTAAAATTTGATTTGGTTCATATTCAACAAATAAAAGAAAAGAAGGGAAAAAATGAAACATAAGTTATGAAATTAAGTTCATATATAAACTATAAATAAAATTTTCATATTTAAGAAAGATTTGGAGAAAACACTACAATGACTAGTCAGGGTAAATGAACATCTCCACATTCATTCCAATAATTCAAGATTATTACATCTTTATTAACATCCACTCATTTAAATCCCCGAGGATTAAACCTTCATCTAACATGTTCTCCAAATCACTATGTACATCATGATAAGAGGACATACAAAATAAAATTCAATACCGTAAAACTAATGTAATAAGAATAGGGAATATAGTGAAACCAACGCAACATAATTTTTGAAAAGTAAAATAATGAATTTGCAATGAACTCTATATAGTAAACTAGTAAAAATTTTAGTGAAATAAGTGTTCTGCAATTAAAGAATGTGAGGTTAGGGAGACCTCCATGGAAAATAGAATTATAAATCAATTAAATATTATGTCTCATTTCCCTTATCTATTTAGAAATCAAGAATTTCAATCTCCTTTATGTTTTTCTTTTTGTTTCACTTTCTCATGTGATTTATGCATTGAGTATCTCTTTATTTATAAGAAATTTGATAATCATTACTTTTAGTTCAGTTTGAAGTTTTTATTTAGATTCTAAGTATGATTTGATTTTTAGTTTATTTAATCATGAGGTCAAAAGTAACATAGGTGTGGACTCTCATGTTCTTTTGGATAATTTTCTTAGTTTATTCTTATCTATTGCATTTAATGCTGATAGATTTTTATGTTTCTTGTGTTTGTCTCTTCATTTAAGTTAAACTTTAATTATTAATATGATTACCCATATTTACAAATTACATATATGTTTCCTAGAATGATTAATTGATTGAAAAACTCCTTAATTGGTTTAAGAATCTTACTCTTGCTCTTTCAAAAGCTTTTCAGATTTAATTTTTCTCACACCTTGATTACACCTTTGTTTTGACTTCAATTAATTAAAAGAAATTGGGATAAGATAGAACACGACTTTCTGGAACATCCAAAATGGAATTATTAAGATCATCTCCTAAAATCTGAATTCATAGTCATCTCCCAAAATCTAACTTTCTAAAATCTAAACCGACTTCCTACCATCTTGTCTCAACCGAGATCACAACGAGACGATAAAAAATTATTTTTTAAAAATATTAAAAATATTTTAATTTGAGATTGAAGTCGCCACCATAATCTATTATGAAAAAAACACAAAATATAAAATTTGCAAACCAGATTTAAGATTCGGTAGAGGGAAGCCAGTTAAAGGTATTTTATATCAAACATCACATATAAACCACATATAAAATATCATAATAAGTTAATCTAAATTTGAAAATAAATATGTCTGTAAATATTTTTGTATATTAATTAGTTTGTTTACTCCTTTTTAATATAAAAGTCAAAGTGCATTTACTAACACGATCTTGCAATATCTTAACCATATATTCTGAATACTTAAAGTGTGTTTGTGTTTAGGGTTTGTGTTGTTTAGGAGGATGTCGGAGGTGTCGCTATTCGTTTCCAGCAATTTGTGAAGTGAAGAAATGAAAGAGTGGATTTGTAAGAGAAGGTGGTCTGACCTTCTCGCTCTAGCGAGAAGATTTCAGTTGAAAGCCACACAGGCACTAATCCAATTACAAATTTGATCTTGCTTTCACTGGTCACAGGATGTGTTTTACGGTTACCATGTTATCTAAGATTTTTATTACATAATCAATTACTCATGGAAAATAATCGATTATGAGCGTTTTTTTGGTCACGTATTGGATTTCCGCTTGTTGTATAATCGATTAAAACTGTCTTTTCCCATTTTGGTAACGATGTGTTGTTTTGGTGTTAGGGCGTGAAGGAGTGAACAAGAAAACTTTGCATCGAGGCTAGAGAGCCCAGGCGTGGCAAGGTAGAAGGCGTGGAAAATCTTGCATTTGGTGATGAAGCCAAGTAGGCATCAGAAGTGGGCTAGAAGGTGAGGGTGACGGGGAAATTAGAGGAGGCAGTGAAAAAATGGCATTGTAAGAATTAGAGGAAGAAGATAAGACGAAGGAAGCCGAAAATGATGTAGTGGAATATTGGGACGAGGGAAAGTACTTGAAAGAGAAGATGATACGTTAAAGAAAAAGACTACCACAAAATTAATGTTATTTTAAAAAAATTAAAAATACTAACAATATTAATGTTAAAAATTAAAATAATAATAAAATCTTAAAATAAAAATAATTAAAATAAAACTATAAATAACAATAAAATCATAAATAATAATAATTTAATTTTAATTTTTTTTTTAATTTTACAAATTTATATATTAAAAAAAAATTAAAATATTTATCATAATATTTTATAATTAAATTTTATCATTTTTTTTAATCTAAACCGCTAAACTTTTTATATATTATTTTAAATAAACTTAAATTCATTTTATCAAATATTGTATTTAGAGATGATATTAAATAAGCATCAGAAATGGGTGGAAGGTTAGGTGACGTGCGAATCGACTAAAAGCTAAAAGAAGTCATTAAAGAGATGGAAAATGATGTAATGGAATATTGGAACGAGGGAAAGTCATGGAAAGAGAAGATGATACAGGAAGAAAGATGAGAATAAAAATAATGCTATTTAAAAAATTAAAAATACTAATAATATTATTGTTAAAAATTAAAATAATAATAAAATCTTAAAATAATAATAATTAAAATAAAATTATAAAATAATAATAAAATCATAAATGATGATTGTAATAATAAAATGATATTAAAATATCTACCACTCATTATCATATTACTTAGAAACTTTCTATTCAAAACTTACCATTTTTATCTTCATCCAAATAATTCAACTTTAAACACATTTCAAACATATTCAAATTCATTCCATCAAATCCATTCTCCAATTCAAACAAATGGTTATTATCTTTTACCTCATTTTCCCTTATTAAAAACTAAACCTCCTTTCATTTTTCCAAACCAACCTTCAATAAATATTTCATATTTCAAAACCTAATTCCCGACATTTTACGGCTTAATTAGATTTGATTAAAATAATATAATCTAATTAATATATATATATATATATATATATATAATTGAAAACTTATATTTCTCATATTTAAATATTTATAAGAAATCTTATTTTTTTAATAATGATTTTTAACTAAATTTCTCAAAATAATATTTTGAGGAGATGAAAATATATTTTTTAAAATAAAGATTCTATCACTATATTTGTCATAAAATTAATTTTTTTAGAAATTATTTTACACATTGTTTTCTAAAAAATATTATGTAATATTCTTTTACCAAAATATAAATTATAAATTTCAGAATAAATCACAATTATTTTTTTTTTCGCTGCTGATTGTTTTAGGTTCTATTTTAGTCCCATTTATTTCTTTTTCTTTTCAATGGTGTGAGAATTTAATTTAATTTATTGGGTCTGAAGAGGAAAAGCTTGTCAATCAAAAGAATATTAAGCTGTAATCATTTTTGTATTCAGTCTTCTCCTTTTTCTTTCATGACAAAAATAATCTAACAAAATTGAGTATATGATAGCAACTGTTTTCATCAACTAATAATATGATGTGATTAGTTTCATTATCTGACAAAATAATCTTAAATCAAGAAAATTATGTTAATTATTTAAATTTTATAAAATGCCAAACCTACACTATAAGAAAAAGATTGTTTAGAGATCAATTTTTAGTTATCAAATGAAATGGTTTATAATTGTGACTAAAATAGTCACTAAATTATATTTTGATTGCTAAATAACTATAAAATAGAAATAATGATTGAATTTAGTGACCAATTAAGTCAAATAATTGGTATCTAACATTAACTACTAAAGTTTTAGTGACTTATATCATTAGATTCTAAATTAGTCTTTAACTTAATTAGATACCAATTTAGAATCTAATGACATAGGTCACTAAAACTTTGGTATGTAATGTTAGATACCAATTATTTGACTTAATTGGTTACTAAATTCAATCATTACTTCTATTTTGTAGTTATTTAGCAGTCAAAATTTAATTTAATGACTATTTTGATCACAATTAACAACTATTTCATTTGATCTCTAACTAACTTTTTTTCTTGTAATGCTAAGACTTTTTTTAGAAAATAATTATGTAAATCTAATTAGTATTATATTTCAACTCCTATTTCACGGTGATATGATTATTAATAATCAAATGATATTTTTATTAGTTAACTAACTTTTTTACACACTCTATGTTACATGATGTGATTAATTTCATTATTTGATATAATAATGTTAAATCAAGAAAGAAAAACATGTTAATTTTTTAAGTCTTATAAAACACACTAAGTCAAATCTAAGAGGTTTCTTTAGGAAAATAATTATTTGAATCTGATTCAACTTATATTTCATCTCCTATATTTGAATCTGATATGATTATTAATAATAAAATGATATTTCTATTTTTAAATTAAATAACAGCACAAATTTTTATATTTTTTAGAAAAAAATAGTTAATATTGTGTTAAAAGAATTATACTTTCTCACTTCTTGTTTCGTGATAATATATATATATATATATATATATATATTAGTCTGTTAGTAAGTAAACCAATAAAAGATTCATACAAAGTAAATGATACTTTGAAATACCTTTTATACACACTTAATATTTATATGGATATTACTGGTTACAAAACTTATTACAAAATAAATATCATATTATAAAATAAAAAAAATAAAAAAGTAATAAAAAAATAAGAATAAAATTTTTTATTTGTATTTTTTATTAATATATTTATTTTATCACTATATTAGACAACACATTAAAAGTTTTAATTTAAAAATTATTTTACACATTGGTTTCTAAATAACATTATGCAATATTCTTTTATCAAAATATAAATTATAAATTCCAGAATAAATTATGATTATTTTATCTCTGGCTGTTAATTGTTTTAGATTCTTTTTAGTCCCCTTTGTTTTTTTTTTATTTAAAACGTGTGAGAATTTAATTTTTAGGATCTAAAGAAAAGAGCCAGTGAATAAAAAAGAATTCACAATTCGTTATGATCGTGATCATTCCTAATTCCCTATCATAATGTAACCTTAATACATCAGGGTTGACAAACTCAATTAGTTATCTTGCGACAAAAGATGAAAAGAAAAAAAAAAAAAAGAAAACTAGACCACAATAGTTTTAGTTTCATTATTTATCGTTCCCGATTTTTCAACAGTTACTGAAATTGTAATGTAAAGAAGAAAAAAATAATATCAACAATTGCGAATAAAAAATTGAGCGACAATATAAAAACTTTCTCACATTTATCAAAAGAATGATTTACTAAAAAATATTTGTTTTGTTGTATTATCACTGTCTTGAAAGCTCCCAAATGCACAACAAAAATGTAAATATGTTGACGAAAAAATTGATGGACAACACTAGCATAACAATAGCAACAAAATATTAGATACATTAACAGACACATACATCAACTTTAAAAAGTTTAAAGACAAAAAGTGAAGAAACTTTTCACAGATAAAGTGATTGAATTTCTAACCTGTATAATTACTTTAGACTTGGACTCCATACCCCTTTCTGGGTGATAACCTTGTAATCCAATGTTACAAACTGGGTTGCCGTCAGGATAATAGAGGCCATAGTTTCTCTCTGATGTAGGACCAGGCTTCAAATTCTCATTGAAAAGTGCAAAGACAAAAATAACAATTGGGACAGATAGTTTTGCAGGAGTGCCTTGTTGCTGCTGTATCTTTTTCAACAGATTACTATTATATATTTCTGCATTCTGTGGTGTGGCTCCAACTTCATTAGGGTCACCTTTAGAAGGCCAACCAGTCTCCGAAATCCTGACTTCAATATCAGTATGCCCCAGTCTTTTCATGGCAGCATAGACAGCATCAATTTGAGCAAACAACATGTTATCATAATGCAAATTGGTAATTGGATCAACAGACCCTCAATTTGGCTGAAACAGCACATAGTCTAAGGAAATCTGGTTGGGGTTGTCCTTGTATGCAAAAAAGGGATATGCATTAATGAGGAAGGGTGATGTGATTTGAGAATGAAAGCTAAGAATGGTTGAATATACTGTATCAGATATTGCCTGAATGCTCCTGATGAAGGAGGGTAAGAAGAGGCTAAAATGTTGTAAAAATGAGCAAAAGTAACAGTAACCTAGTCTGCTAGTCCTAGATTAACCAGGGCATTATACATACTTTGCATTGCAGGAGGAGATTTTCTGTAAGCTGAGACATTTTGTAATCGAACACCTCGTTTCCTACAGTTATGCAAGTGATTTTGGTTTGTGAAATATGAGGTTGAACATGCTGTTGAATCCAGCTCTGAGCCTTAGAAGGGTCTCTTAAGCTCGGCAGATCCTCGTTCCACACTCCTATGATGAATTCTACGTCTGAATCGGCAAATGCAGATAGAACATTTGGATCAGCATCATAGAATTTGATTTTGTTCACATTCAGAGAATTTATAAGAGCAGCCACAGATTTGGAGATGGAAGATTGTTGGCTACTTGTCCATAGTTGATTCCAAAATTAAGGCCCCGAGTTTGCAGAAACAAATCTGAACATAGTTATCAAAAACATCAGAATATACAGAAAAAGATAACAAATCTAAAATCTTAGAGACATAATTAACAATCTATCCCGAATAGAGGATAAAAATAGTCTTTTAGATAATCAAAGTGTAAAGAAAATTGAGAAACACTGAAAAACCAACAATTCAGATTACCAAAAAAGCTTATAATATATAAAAGTAGGATAATAGATACTCCACTATATCTATTCACTCTCCATGAAACAAAAGTAGAGTAGTTACAAGAATATATCACACCTGAAAACGTGAGAAGCAGCAATAGCAAAGCGATGGAGAAAGAAGAAGTTGCCATTGCTAATCTGATACTGGGCAAAACCGCTAATGAAGACCACTGTGCTTCCAGGCTGAAGGTTCAAACTTTACAACAATTACATGGTTCTTGCATATTTATATACAACAGCTGTTCAATTTTTACGTGGAAACTAGCCAATGCAATTTGATTTTTTCTCTAAGAAAATTTTTTATGACAATATTTTATGTTTCCACTATTAAACTTTTTCATCGGGAGCAACAAGTTCGCCAACATATCGAGATTTTATTCAATATTTCGTGAAAATTTGCATCTACGATCTAAAATATCTATATTTATCAAAGTTATTATTTTTATCGAAAAATGATACTTTGACACCACTGTTTATGTTACTCCCATTTGACACGCTCAAATGCGATCTCGCGTGGCAATGAGAGAAAAAACTACTTTTGTTTTGGCTTACCTAGTCATTCTTTGTTGTATTGCAAGGGTACTTTTTATCATTTGCAATTGAAAAGAAAGCGTTGATTTGAGAGGGAAATGAAATTTTTCCCCATTTCAGTCATTGCTCGAGTGAATCGACGAAGAGAGAACAGAGAAAAAAAAAGCGATTCGAAGGTCCACCGTCTCTTTCGTCTGCGTCAATCCACCGTCACTTTCCTATTTTGTTGTTGGTATGATACTTTATTTTTTGTTTCCCTTACTAAAAAATCATTTGTTAGTGTGTTTTTGCTGCTGGTTTAGGGTTTAGGTGCATCGTTCATGTTTAAAAATCGTTTAGTGTTGTTCTTTTTTGGCTGTTGGTTGCCATTTATGCTTTGTTCATGTTTAAAAATCGTTTCTTGCTGGGCTTTTTGGTTGCTGGTGTCCATGTGTGCTTCGTTTATGTTTAAAAATCATATCTTGGTGTGCTTTTTGGTTGGTGGTTTGCATCTGTGCTTCGTTATGTTTAGAAATAGTTTATACGGTTTGTTTTTGCTTGCAGGTTATTCATGTATGTGAAAAAATGGTTTCTTCCTGTGTTTTGGGTTGTTGGTTTCCATTTTTGCTTCCTTTACGTATGCCAATGTCCTCTTTCTAACAAAAGATCACTTCTTGGGGGTTTTCTGTTCCTAGTTTTCTTTTGTGCTACATGTATGAGAAACTGATACAGAGCAAACCACTTAGGCCAACAGAGTAAACCATTTGCTGAGCGAACCACTTAGGTGAGCAGAGTAAACCATTTACTGATTCCACCCCTGAGGCATGTGTGTATTCCAAACCATTTACCAAGCGAACCACTTAGGTGAGCAGAGTAAACCATTTACTGATTCCATCCCTTAGACATGTGTGTATTCAAAATTGATACTTGACGAACCACTTAGGTGAGTAGAGCAAACCATTTACTGATTCCACCACTGCGACATGTGTGTTTTCCAATTTGGTACTGAGCAAACCACTTAGGTGAGCATAGTAAACCATTTATTGAGCGAACCACTTAGGTGAGCATAGTCAATCATTTACTGAGCGAACCACTTAGGTGACCAGAGTAAACCATTTACTGGTTCCACCCCTGAGGCGTTTGTGTATTCCAAATTGATACTCAACGAACCACTTAGGTGAGCAAAGTAAACCATTCACTGGTTTAGCCCCTGAGGCATATGTGTATTAAAAATTGATACTGGGCGAACCACTTAGGTGAGCATAGTCAACCATTTATTGAGCGAACCACTTAGGTGACCAGAGTAAAACATTTACTGGTTCCACCCCTGAGGTATTTGCCTATTTCGAATTGATACTCAGCAAACCACTTAGGTGACCAGAGTAAACCATTTACTGAGCGAACCACTTAGGTGACCAGAGTAAACCATTTACTGGTTCCACCCTTGAGGCATTTGTGTATTCCAAATTGATACTCAACGAACCACTTAGGTAAGCAAAGTAAACCATTCACTGGTTTAGCCTCTGAGGCATATGTGTATTAAAAATTGATACTGGGCGAACCACTTAGGTGAGCATAGTCAACCATTTATTGAGCGAACCACTTAGGTGACCAGAGTAAAACATTTACTGGTTCCACCCCTGAGGTATTTGTATATTTCGAATTGATACTCAGCAAACCACTTAGGTGACCAGAGTAAACCATTTACTGAGCCAACCACTTAGGTGACCAGAGTAAACCATTTACTGGTTCCACCCCTGAGGCATTTGTGTATTCCAAATTGATACTCAGCGAACCACTTAGGTGACCAGAGTAAATCATTTACTGGTTCCACCCCTGAGGCATTTGTGTATTCCAAATTGATACTCAACGAACCACTTAGGTGAGCATAGTCAACCATTTACTGAGCGAACCACTTAGGGGACTAGAGTAAACCATTTATTGGTTTCACCCCTAAGACCTTTGTGTATTCCAAATTGAGACACAACGAACCACTTAGTTGAGCATATTCAACCATTTATTGAGTGAACCACTTAGGTGAGCAGAGTAAACCATTTATTGGTTCCACCCTTGAGGCATGTGTGTATTAAAAATTGATACTGAGCGAACCACTTAGGTGAGCGTAGTCAACCATTTACTGAGCGAACCACTTAGGTGACCAGAGTAAACCATTTACTGGTTCCACCCTGAGGCATTTGTGTATTCCAAATTGATACTCAACGAACCACTTAGGTGACCTGAGTAAACCATTGTGTGTTTGGTTATCCACACCTTGTTGTTTTTCACAGGGTGCAATTATTTTTCTTTTTTTATTATATTGTACTATTGACTAATGACATAATTTGTTTATTGACATGTCTTTTGCAAGCATAGCAATGACAACTGCTGAAAGTTCTAGATCAAAGGTATTTGTCTTAATGTCCATGTTAATTAATTAAAAATTCTAATAAGTTGTATTTTGGTGGCATAATTGGTTATTTTTTGTTGTTGTTGTATGTAGGTTTGTGTCCGATATTGTTGTAGGACAACATATCTGGGAGTTGCAAATACAATGCTTACCGAAGAGCATAAGGCTTGTATTGGCAAAACTCCTTTTGCATGGTTCATGTACCTTGGAGGCAAAGTCAAACTCAGCAGGAAACTGCTTACAGAGTTATGCACACGATGGGTTGAAAGGAGGGGTGGTTTTTTTGATAAGGTATGACTTGGTTTTCTTTACAATCCTAGACGTTTCTATAGTTTTGGCTCTTAGAATAGGTAGATGTATGGTTGATCTTAGAAGGGAATCATAGGATTCCCGTATTAGGAGGTTATTTCCTTCTGGACATGTTTATGTGAAGATGATATTTGATGACCTTGAGAAATGTCGAAATGACATAAATGTTGATGACTTTTGTAGACTGTACGTATTGTTAGGGTTGAGTGAGTTCTTACTGCCCAATGTGAAGGGGACTGTTTTTGGTGGTTTATTTAGTATTGTAGATGAGTTAGAGGAACTCTGTAATTATAATTGGGAAACAACTATGTACCAATTTTTGGTGCAAAGTTTGTGTCAAACATCGACTTCATTACGGGCCGATTTTGAAGTTGGACATACATATCTCGTGGGTTATGCATATGTGTTGCAGGTAATTCGAATGAAATGGTTGGACCTAAACTCAATTATGATTTGTGAATTATTGTAGTTTTGTTGCCGATGGATGGTAGTTTTTTTTATTGCATTACATATATAGGCTTTGGAGCATTTGTTGTCTTCAAATAAAAAGGGGATCTAAGGAGGCGTAAATTCCCTCGCATTCTGCATTGGCAGGATGTGAAGGTTGGTCACAAAGAGATTGAAGTGTCATTCGAAAAATAATTTGGTTAGTAATACATATGGACAAAAATATGAATTCATAGTTATTGGTTAAAATTGTTCAATTGTGATTATCAGGTCATTCATGATTTAGCACTGTCCAGTGAAGAGTTCAACATTGTGAAGGAAGCCTTTCATCCATCACTGTTTGAAGTTAAGCACCATCCAAACAAGCAGTCCAATTTGAGCGAATTGATTGACAAAAAGACAAAATTGTTGCGTGTTGTTAAAGAATAAGAAGAACGGATTCAGAATCTAGAAAGTAAGGTTCTGGAGCTAAATAATTTGTTGAACCAGAAACAAAAATTTGTACAAAGTGACCAGAATACTGGAGAGGCCACTGTGGATCCCGACTCTGTTCATTACCCTGTTATTGTTCAATCATCCGAAGCACCCATACGAAATATGAATGTTCAGAATGTTGAGGGTGAACAACGTACACAAGCTAGCATATACCGTCGCCTGAAGCTGAAACCAAGGAAGCACGCACGTAGCACCATTACAAGGATTCCTTTTGTAAGCTAAAGTAGGACCACAACGAACAAGTACTTGGTTAATGTTTGAGGACAAATTTCTGGTATTGTTATGTTCTGTAATATATGTTTTTAATTAAAAAAGAAGAATTAACATATATGTGGTTTAGTTTATGTTCAAAGATGTAGAAAGCTTACGCATAAAATTAGTGAAAATGTGCTTAATACGTAAATGCATTATTAGCCAAACTATTAATGATGTGGCGAAGTTGGTTCAAATTAGAACGTTTGAGAAATATATTCAAAAATTTTCCCACGCGAACCAGTTCATTACAGATAACCAACCAATTTTTGAAGGATTTGAACATTTCAGTTCAACTGGTTCGATGTTGACTAGATGTTTTACCAGAGGGAACGAAATGTTGGACTCATTCATCAACATTTTCAAGTTCAAGGCCAGAACCTCCATACTTATATTCAAAGTATCCAAGGTAGAAGGCATGTATTCAAAGTCCAGCACATGCGAGCTAGATACGTCGACATATGGGTGTTTGAATTATGACTGTGACAAACCAGATAATTGAACATAGGTAACCACTACGATTTCAGTGTTATGTTTTTCCATGGTTGAACCTGTGCATTCAAAGTTCAGCACATGCCAATCACATACGTAGACATACCTAACTTGATAAGAAATTGTTCACACATTTCTAAGATCTGGATTGGTTTACAAACTTTATGGGGTTGCAGTATTCGAAATCCGAAATTACATATTGGTGTTTGTATTGTGACCGTGGAAAACCACATAACTGAACACAACTAACCACTCCGATTTCAGTAATATGTTTTTAAACTTACTTGTACATAGAGAACTACTTATGTGTACATAGAAAACCACTTACGTGTTTATAAAGAACCACTTATGTGTAAATGGAGAACCACTTACGTCAATATACAGAACCACTAATGTGTACATGGAGAACCACTTATGTGTACATGGAGAACCACTTATGTGTACATGGAGAACCACTTATGCATACATAAAGAACCACTTATGTGTATATAGGGAACCACTTATGTGTTCATAGAGAACCACTTATGTGTACATGGAGAACCACTTATGTCTACATAGAGAACCACTTATGTGTACATGGAGAACCACTTATGTGTACATAAAGAACCACCTACGTGTTTATAGAGAACCACTTATGTGTACATGGAGAACCACTTACGTCTATATAGAAAACCACTTATATGTACATGGAGAACCACTTACGTCTACATGGAGAACCACTTAGGTGTACATAGAGAACCACTTATGTGTACATGGAGAACCACTTACGTCTACATGGAGAACCACTTAGGTGTTCGTAAAGAACCACTTATGTGTACATAGAGATCCACTTATGTGTACATGGAGAACCATTTACATCTACATGTATTTAATCACTTAGGTGGCAGAGAGAACCACTTATGTGTACATAGAGAAATGTACATGGAGAACCACTTACATCTACATGTATTTAATCACTTAGGTGGCAGAGAGAACCACTTATGTGTACATAGAGAAATGTACATGGAGAACCACTTATGTGTACATGGAGAACCACTTATGCGTACACAGAGAACCACTTATACGTACATGGAGAACCACTTATGCGTACACGGAGAACCACTTATGTGTACACGGAGAACCACTTACGTCTATTTCAACATTGGATTTTGTCCAGATGAAGATAATTTTTTTTTTAACTTATTTACATTCATTTTCTTTTAATTTAAAGTTAAAATAAATTAAGATTAAAATTAAAATATGAATATAATAAAATTCAATTAATTATTTGATAATAAA
>Ga0209489_104666_pt1 | contig 24968 bp, 13 predicted proteins | sample SiratrowhiteBW_FD_187527 | JGI IMG/M metagenome (GOLD analysis project Ga0209489, IMG submission 187527) | Root nodule microbial communities of legume samples collected from California, USA - Siratro white BW (SPAdes) (version 2) | ecosystem: Host-associated > Plants > Roots > Nodule | place...
TGGATCCAATCAAGTACATTTTTGAAAAGCCTGCTTTGACTGGAAGAATAGCTCGTTGGCAGATGTTACTATCAGAATTTGATATTTTGTATGTCACGCAAAAAGCTATTAAAGGCAGTGCTTTGGCAGAATTTCTAGCTTATCAACCCATAAATGATTATCAACCCATGCAACCTGAGTTCCCAGATGAAGATATTATGGCCCTGTTTGCTGCAGAAGAAGATGAGAATGATGAAAGAAAGTGGGTTTTATTCTTTGACGGAGCCTCCAATGCATTAGGACATGGTATAGGGGCAGTGTTGATTTCCCCATAAAAACAATATATACCAATGACCGCAAGGTTGTGCTTTGAATGCACAAATAACATAGCAGAATATGAAGCATGTGTTATGGGGATTCGAGCAGCCATTGAAATGAAAATAGAGCGTTTAAATGTATATGGTGATTCGGCACTGGTAATTCATCAAGTAAAAGGAGAATGGGAAACTCGAGATCATAAATTGATTCCGTATAAAGCATATATCAAGGGATTGATTGAGCACTTTGAACAAATAGAGTTTCATCATATTTCAAGAGATGATAATCAATTAGCTGACACTCTAGCTACTTTGTCATCCATATTTGAGGTTAGTCAGGAGGAAAATTTGCCATTGATTAAAATGAAAAGTTATGAGAGTCTGGTATACTGCAATTTTATCGAAGAAGAAGTAGATGGCAAGCCATGGTACTTTGACATAAAGCGATATCTCCAGAATAAAGAATACCTAGATTTAGCCTCAAAGAATGATAAAAGAATGTTAAGAAGGTTAGCCTCCGGTTTCATTTTGGATGGTGACGTATTATATAAACGAAATCATGACACGATGCTTCTTCGTTGTGTGGATGCTAAAGAGGCCAAGCTAATACTGCAAGAAATACATGAAGGAACTTTCGGAACCCATATGAATGGTCATTCTATGGCTAAGAAGATTCTCAGAGCTGGATACTTTTGGATGACAATGGAAAATGATTGTTGTAAACATGTGAGAAAGTGTCAGAAATGTCAAATATATGCTGATAACATTAAGGTGTCACCTACGACATTGAATGTTTTATTTGCGCCATGGCCTTTCTCCATGTAAGGCATAGATGTTATCAGAACTATTGAACCAAAGGCATCAAATGGGCATCGTTTTATACTGGTGGCCATTGATTATTTCACAAAATGGGTTGAGGCTGCTTCATACTCAAATGTGACCAGGAAGGTAGTGACAAAATTCATAAGGAAGGAGTTGATTTGCAAATACGGAATTCCTGAAAGAATCATCACTGATAATGCTACCAACTTGAACAACCCAATGATGAACGAGCTTTGTGAAGGGTTTAAGATCAAGCATCACAATTCTTCCCCTTATCGTCCCAAGATGAATGGAGCGGTTGAAGCGGCTAACAAAAATATAAAGAAGATAATCCAGAAAATGGTAGTAACTTATAAAGATTGGCATGAGATGTTGCCATTTGCTCTTCATGGTTATCGGACATCAGTGAGAACGTCAACAGGAGCAACTCCTTTCTCATTGGTTTACGGAATGGAAGCAGTACTACCATTTGAAGTTGAAATCCCTTCTCTCCAAGTATTGATGGAGACTAAGTTGGAAGAAGCTGAATGGGTGAAAGCAAGATATGACCAACTCAATCTTATTCAAGAAAAGAGGTTAGCCGTTGTGTGTCATGGATAGTTATACCAAAGAAGAATGAAAAAGGCATTTGATAAGAAAGTTCGCCCGCGAGAATTTCATGAAGGAGACCTGGTAGTTAAAAAGATCATATCTATTCAAAAAGATCATCGCGGTAAATGGATGCCTAATTATGAAGGTCCGTATGTGGTAAAGAAAGCTTTCTCAGGAGGCGCGTTAATTCTCACAAATATGGATGGGGATGAGTTATCGTTGCCGGTTAACTCTGACACAGTTAAAAAATATTATGCCTAATCTGATTCCATGATTCAGGGAATGTAACTTTTTGTGAACATGAGTTTTTATACAAAAATGAATTGTATTTGTATATTCTTTTGATGAAATAAAAATTTGTTTTGAACTCTCACTTATATATTCTTGTTAAAGTTAAGAAAAAGTATACACCACGGGTTGATTACACGACTTCTCGAATTCTAAGGGATGTCACGGAATAAATAAAAATAATAATAATAAAAAAATAATAAAAAAGAAAAAATTGCTCAATAAATCATATTTATGAAATCATTGAATTTATTAAAAAAGAAAAAAGAAAAAGTTTTGACATGATCTTGAAGTCTGACAGGAAAAGAGGGATTAAGTGATCATTATCAGACAGAATATATTTGCATGCATATGCCTTAAAAACCTCTTTGAGATTTCCTGCAACCATTCAAAAAAAGGGTTTGCTTCAATAATTTCCCAGTGTTTCCTATCAAAGCTATGAATAAACATCAAACTGGGGCAATCTGTTAGAATTTTCATCAAAACAAATTCGTTATCAATTTTCTCTTTCAGAGGCATTCAAAAACAAAAAGGTATAATAAAGAGTTCGCCAAATTGAAAACCCGCAAAGGGGTAATTTAGGCAAAAAAATAAAAATAAAAAATAAAATAAAAATTGGATAATAAAAGAAAAAGAAGAGAAAATTGGAAAAGACAAGTGTTAGTAGTTATCGAAATCTGTTGCGAGAATTAATCTCTTTGTAAATCAAGCAATCAAAGATTCAAAATGATATTTAGCCATGTTTCTTCATCCCGAAACATCAATAATTTATCCATTGAACCCTCTTTGAGCCTAAAATAAAAATTCTTTCAGAAATACCCAAAACAGGAATCATCAATTACTGGAAACTCAGTTCATGGTATATCTCAAAATCTTCCCAAACTAAAAGAAGAGAAAAAGAAAAGAATGCAAAAAGCATAATGATTTCATCAATCGATGATCTACAAATGATAAAGATTTTCAACAAAGAAAGAAAGTGACAATGATAAAGAGGATCTCAACAAACGCCTGAACTGTTGTTTCACAATATTAAGTTGATGATTGTTGTTATAAAAAATAAAACCCACAAATATTTTTTAGCCTTTATACCTATTCTTGCAAAGCCCAGTAGCCCTAGCCACATTACAAGCCATAGAAAGTCCATATTGATTGAAAAATGATTGCTGATGATTTTCATACAGAATAACCTTGCAATAGGAAGAGATGATTGTTAATATGCGTAAAAATAAAATTGATTAAAAAAAAGGGAGAAAAGAAAATTTTGAATGCCTTTAATAAAGAGGATGACATCAAATAACTAATTGAGCAACAACAAAATTTTGCTAAATAATAACATTGGGGCAATCCTTTGAATCTTTCCAACCAATTTTTCTTTCATTCCAGCTTGTTGTCATTCACATTTCAAACACTGAAGCAATATTACTCGATCAAATGTTATTTGAAGAGCAACATTCTTCATATAAATTACACTGCTTTAGTGTTTTATCAAAATTAATTTTTTTTTCCTCACCAAACCCAACAAAAATAAACTACCCTTTTGAACCTAACATCCCATATTTCAAAATCAAAATAAAAAACTGGGGCAACTTTGTATGTAAAAAAGAAATGTTCATAAAGTTGCACTCATTTCTTCAAAATTATAGCCCACATGTCAAACATGAGCCTTGCTATAAACAGTTTGAGGTATTGTCATTTGGATTTTTCCTCAATGAAACCTCATCATCCATTTTTTGTTTAACCACCAATTTAAGTGCATATGTAGCAAAATAGTGGAATCAATAATTTCCTAATTACACCTGTCAAGCATCAAGATTTGTTAAGTGCTAAGAAAATTTTCAAATAAAAACCATCAGATTCAATAAATTCAATGACAACTGAGGAAATATTTGATTTATAGCAGGAGAGAATGATGATGAGAAAAGAAAAATAAATATGATTAATGTTTTACTTCAAAATATTATGCAATTGCATTTCATTCAAACATGCATTCATACATGAATCAAAAATCAATTTGCATGCATTCATACATGAATTAAAACATCTAAAATTTTCATGCGTTCATACACGAATCAAAAATCAATTTGCATGCATTCATACATGAATTAAAACATCTAAAATTTTCATGCATTCTTACATGAATCAAAACACCTGAGATGTTCATGCATTCATACATGTATTCTCATAAAATGATTGATCAACATTCTTTGAAATCAATTTCTCCATAGACAAATGACCCTCTCGGTACAAGGTCTTAAGCAATGATGATCAGTGATCCTCTCGATACAAGATCCAGTCTCACATTTTAGTTTTTCAGCAATGATGATCTGTGATCCTCTCGATACAAGATTCGGTCTCACATTTTAGTTTTTCAGCAATGATGATCTGTGATCCTCTCGATACAAGATCCGGTTTCACATTTATTTTTTCAGCAATGATGATCTGTGATCCTCTCGATACAAGATCCGGTTTCACATTTAGTTTTCTGCATGATGATCCATGATCCTCTCGATACAAGATCTGGTCTCATCTCGTTTTTTTAGATGTGATGATTCGTAACCCTCTCGTCCTGAAAAGGTCAAGGTTATGACATCATTTTTTGTTTTTTTTTTAAGTTTTAAGTATTAGAGATTTTTTTTTATCACGGACAAAATCAGTTATTTTTATCTTTACTTTTCTTTTACTTTACAAATTTGAAAATTTCAATTTTCAAAGTTATTAAGTAAAGTCAAGTAAAGAGGGGCAGCTGTCAATACCCGATTTTGTCCGGGTAAAATATACCATTTTTTTTATTATTAAAAATAATTTATTTAATTTTGTGGGTGTTTTAATCAAAATAAAATAAATAAATAAATTTGTTTTAGATTGGAATTTATTGTTAGGAAAAAATTAAAGAGTATTTAAAATAATCAAGGATTAAGTTTTTTTTTAAAAAAAATTATTATTAAAGAATTAAAAATAAATAAAAAATGCTTGCCACGTGGCAAGCTAAGAGTGGAGAGAATTTTTGCCTGCCACGTGGCAAGCCAAGAGTAGAGAGTTTTGTGATTGTATTTGGCACATGGAGAAAAAAAGAAGAAAGTGAATTGGAATTGGCACGTGGAGGATGAAAAATAACAGAATAAGGAATTGGCACATGGAGGGAAGAAACGGAATGGGTATTAATAGGTGAAAAAAAAATAAAGAAAGGGGGAGGAGAAAACAGAATTGGAGAAAGAGAGAATGGCAGAGAGAAGAGAAGGAGAGAACAAGAGAAGGGAAAAATTTGTTGCTGTTGTGTGTTGCTCACCATTGGTGCTCATTAAGTTCTGTGTGTTTCATGTAAGTTTGTTCATTAAGTTCTATGCGTTGCTTCGTTCTGTGCATTGTTTCATCTTTAAGATCTGTTCGTTTCACCATTGTTGTTCATTAAGTCATCGTTAAGTTCTGCTGTGCGTTGCTCACCATTGTTACTTAAGTTCTGTACGTTTTGAATCTTAGTGGAGCGTTCTCCAGTTTTGAATCTGTGCGTTTTGACTCAAGTTGTTCTCAAGTTTTGAATCTGTGCGTTTTGAATTCTGTTATGGGTTTTGAATCTTAAGTATTCACCATTGGGCGCTGTTAGAGCCACTAGGATTCGAGCCCACACCCTGGTAGTACCTAAAACTGGTGCCTAGACCAACCAGGCCGCTTTAATTTTTGTTACATTCTCCCAAAAATAGATTTAAATACCTATTAGTGCCGGTTTTAGTAAGGATTACTCACTGCACCTCCATGTTTGCGCTGCACCCCTATTCTTACCATACCCAAAATACCCTCAGTAGTTAAGTGGATTCTCTTATTATTGGAATTACTCGCTGCACCCCCATTAATTAATAACTATACATACTAATATTTTGAAATACAAAATTGCCCCTAATTTCGTCTAAAAGCTTTAGAACTTTAACATTGGATTATTTCCTTTAAAACTTATTTCTCAAATAAAATTTGTTTTCATAAATTTTAATTCCAAATGACCATTCGCGTCATGCGGGATTCCCTTTTAAAAAAATATAATAAAATAATAATAATTCTTAATTTAAGTTCTAACTGACCGCAAGCGTCATGCGAAACTTAATTTAAGGAGTTTTAATTTTAATTTGGATTATCAAAAGGCCGCACGCGCTTCCCGAATGAAATCTAGTTTTAAAATAAAAAATATTAATTTCTCAAACAAATCATCTATTTTAGGTAGAACTACGTATTCCCTGATTCTTCACCCGTTAAGGATGTTGATACGTAGGAGCACGGTCAATCCTTGTCGGGTCCTTTAATTTAAAAATTATTATTTCATTTTTAATTGTTTTTTTTATATATATATTATATTTTCGGGAAAAATAAATATTCTAAATACCACATTTGATTTTGATTATTTAATTAAAGGTACTATCTTAAGACAATTAAAGGTACTGTCTTAAGACAGGCGCTGTGGGGTGCTAATACCTTCCCCACGCGTAACCGACTCTCGAACTCATTTCTAGTTCGCAGACTTATTCCTTATTCTTTTCTTGGTTTTTTCCATAGTTTTTTATAAAAAAATTATGGTGGCGACTCCATTTCTTTCTTTTCATTAGTTTTTATTTGGACCGCCATACCCGTCGTGATTTTTTAGGTCGCGACAACCATAGAAAAAATAAAGGAGTAATGGGGAATAATCTAGAAACAACTGTGAGAGAGTAGAGAACATCTTCAAATTACAATCAACTCCCCTTTTCATTTTAGAACATAATCTTTTTCTATTTCTTTTTCTTGCAGTAGATGACTAACATCCATATTAGATAATATGCACTTATTTTTTCTCTCTTTTTTTTCTTTTCTTCTTTTTTTTCAAATAAGGAGATAAATTAATGAATTACACCCCACACTTATTCAAGAACCTATTTCCAAAATGATTTCAAAACTCCTCTACCTTCTTAGGTAGAGACATATATTTTTTTAAGGCTTGTAATGAGGGTTTAAGACAAGAAAATACTACAGGCTCAAAGGGGTAAACAAATGATATATCATAAAGGTAGGCTAATATGGCTAAGTGGCTTATCTAAACAAATAATGCCTCAATCATATCAATTTATGCATGTAAACATAGTTGTGGAACACAGAATCAAGTTAAGTTTTAGAGTATAAACAAATACGAACAAAAACACACTAGAAAGAACATAAGACAGGCTTTTAGACGGTCTATCAAAAAGGCTCAAAATCTCACTAGGGATAAAAGATTCAACCCACTAATTTTCAAAACAAACTTATTTAGAAATTTACATAGAATTCAAACAATACGAATCAAGAATCCAATTTTTTGGTAATTACGAAACTACCAACAGCTAGATGTTCCTTCAAATCTACTGAAAATATGCAAAAAATTATTTTATTATGAAAAAGAAAAATAGAAAATATTATTTATTTTTAAAGAAAAGATATTGAAAGTTCTCCAAGTAAACTCCGAGGAAAGAGATGTGACTCACAATTGGATATTCTTAAGTACCAAGTCTTTCCTAGCCAGAGCCTTTCGTAGATTACTTTCACAAATTTTCCTTAAAAGATTCGAGAAACAAAATTAAAGTTTGAAACAAAATTGAAATTATAACAAGAAAATAAAATAAGAAAAGTAAAATAATTTCTAAATTATAAATCTCCTCCCCCCCACTTAAATCACATGTTGTCCTTAATGTAAAAGAAATCAAATAAACATGTAAGATCAGTAGGAAAAGAAGAACTCCCTCGTCAAGCTTGAGGGACAGAAAGAATTTTAGCTAATCTTCTCAACCATCTTCTCTGTAATAAAATCCAAGGTCCTTCGTATAAAGTGGTGCTAAACTGATATCACATGGACAATCTAAACAAGACATACAAAACCTTAGTGTAGACAATGAATTATAGAGAGCAATTGTTGTTAAGAACTTTTGTGCAACAAGGTATACTATGCAGGGGTCAGGTGGGTGAATGTAGTGAGGATGGAGAAGGTTCCATGAATGGATGGTTAGGTATGAATAGTACTTTTGGGTGAGTGGCTCGTATGGTGTAGACGATCTAATGGAGTTGTCTGGTAAAGGAACGTCTAAGGGTGGAAAAGGGTGTGCTAGTTGGTTGGTAATGATGGAATTTGAACATTTAAAGTTATACTCAGGTGGAGGTGATGTTGATGCAAGTTGGGTAGGATGGTGGTGGAAGGGTTGATTATAAGGTCTATCTGTGGTAGACAGTCTAGGTGTGGTAGGTAATAGAATGGGTATTGCCTCAGGAGGGGGTGGTGGCTGGACAGGAGGACGTCTACGAAAGCTTGGATATGTAAAATCAATGTCATCTTCTACTAAGTTGTCACTATCCATGGGAATAACTAACAATGGTTGCTCCTTCTACAATTCTAATTCAAGTAACTCGGCTGATATATCCATATTAGACCCTACATCACAATTTGCACAATCAGTGATAAGAAATTGATTCATATTAGCACATGGGCTACATAGAGATGAATCACAATATAAATCACAATTGTATTTAATGCTAGAATCGATTAAAGCAAGAATTAAGACTGGTTCCAACTCTGTTAGTTGTAGATGGACAAATGGCCCTAGTTCAGAAATTTCAACAACCTGCAAATCAATTGGGTTAGCTCTAAAGATTAGTTGTTATGGTTGCATTTTCTAATTCTGGTTCATTAGTCAAAGCTGGTGTAGTATTACCAGTGTCTGCATCACAAGTTATATATTTGTCTATTTCTACACATATTTGGCAGATAGACGAACTAGTACATAAATCACAAAAGAAAGTATTATCAACACTCGATAGTTTAGAAAGGTCAAAATGTTCAAATAAATCATCATTTTCAAAACTAGTAAGTGTGTCAACAGCTGTTGTAATCTTCTTATGCGGAAAAGGATCTATACCAAGAAGAGGGTCTATGTTTGGGAGAGGGTTTGTACCTATGAATGAAAAGAAAACTGGAGATATGGAAAAATTAATCTCATCACACATATTAGAATCATAAGTACGACCTGTATCAAGTTCAGAAAAATTTGTTAAATCAATATCTAAATTGGGATCATGAAGTGAATTTAACTCTTGCTCAATAAAAGTTTCAATCATAGTGCAATCTTCCATGTCTTCAAAAGTTTCTTTCGTTGTAAGACAATCTCTTCTAATTTATCAGTACAAACTTACAAACATAATTGAGATTTCATTGTTCTTTCACACAATTGCCTCATAAGTTCCTCTAACTATGATTCACTTTGCTCAGAGTCATTACAATAAGGTTGCTGAACACATGGCTCATAACGATGTGGCTCTTGCTGAAAATATGGGTTATAAGACTGATAGGTTCATAAGGTTGTAGTGGCTGTCGAAAACATGGTTCATAATGTTATAATGGGTGTTGAAACCATGGTTAATAAGACTGAGAATGTGACTCATGGGACTCATATTGCATTCCATAATTATTTCATTATGAAGAATAACATGAAAGTTGGTTAATCATATAAGTTAAATCCATATTCACAACAAATTAGAAGATAAAAAGAAATTATAGGCTTCTGCATAGGAAGAGTAAATGCTTTTAAAAAAATTCTCTCTCTTTTTTTAAAAAAAAAAAAAGGCGTTTAAAGTTTGTCAAGTAAACTCTTAGGAAAGAGAGGTCAGTCACAACTGGACATTCTTAAATACCAAGTCTTTCCTAGCCAGAGTTGTTCTAGACAACTTTCACAAATTTTTTTTAAAATAAATTGAGACCTTAACAATTAAAAATAAACAAAACTATAGTTTAAATTTAAAATAAGAAAAAAATGAAGGCAAAATTTAAATTTAAATTGCTGAAAGCGAAACAAAAAAAAATAGAAACTAAAAATAGTATAGAAATTAAGAATAAAAATAAAATAGTAAATTTAAAAATAAAAACAGAAACAAATAATTAAAGATAGAAATAAAATATGAAAAATAAAAATCAAATCAAAAAAGATATAAGAACATAAATTAAGATTATATATGACAAATATTAGATTTTTTTCTATAAAATGATCACTCTAATAATTTGGAAAACTAATTAAATATAACAAACAAAAGAAACAAATAAATATGCAAGAAAAAAATTATGTAGATAAATAAGAAATTTGAAAACCAAACTCAAATTAGATTCTCTAGCAATGGGGCCAAATTTGATCGTAGTCGTTTCACGAGCAAATTAAAAGAATTTCAGTGTTGACCACCTAACGTAGTGTTAAACCATCTATAACACCAAGGAGATGATAGTAAAGATAAGAAAAAAATTAACCTCAAGTCGTCTCCCAACGAATCCAATGGTAAATTCAAGCAATCAATATTCAAAACTTATCTACAATAAAAAAAGTTAGTAATAATAGTAAATTAAAGAGGGGGCTTTGAGATTGTTGTGCAGGAAATTAAAATAGATGAATTAAAAATAATAAAGAAAATAGATTGACTCACAAGTTCTTTCACAACAAAATCTTCCTTGGTTTACTTAAGATTATTATCCTTTGATTTTCCTCACAAAGTTGAACTCAATCAAACAAGCGTCAATCAAATTCAACATAATCTTATTAGCAAAACAAGCGTATACTAATATATTCAATATCTCACCTCGTCTCCAAGTGTATACTCAATGAGATGTATATCTTTTATCTCTTTACTAAGCGTACAAGAAATTGATTAAGGCTAAGCTAATTAACCAACAACTCTAAATAAAGGAAAAAACTATTGAATTCTTAAACTCTAAGTGTGAATAAAAATATACTCATCAACTTGCTCCCAGTCTTTGGCTTTTCGAGTATGGGTGTGGACGATACGGTTGTTTTTTTTTTTGCATCAAAGGCCTCTTTACACTTGTCGTCCCATCTGAACTTTTATGCTTTTCTAAGCAACTTTAAGATCGATCAGATCTTCTGAGTGAGTTTTGGTAGAAAATGAGATAAGGAGGTCAGTCATCCCACAAGGTGTTGCACTTCTTTCAAATTTTTTGGGCTTCGCATTGATAGTATACCCACACACTTATCGGGATTCACTTCTATGCCCCTATGAGTAAGCATGAAGCCTAGGAATTTTCCGCCTTTCACTCCGAATATGCACTTAGCAGGATTCAAACGCATACTATATCGGTGATGTTGGTCAAAGATCTCTATCAGGTATGTCAGGTGTTGATCGAATGCTTCCGATTTGATGATCATGTCATCGACGTATACTTCCATGTTCCTTCCGATCTGATTCTTGAAAGTTCTTGCCCATTAGCCTATGATAAGTCGCAGCTGCATTTTTCAAACCAAATGACATTACCTGATAATAGTAGTTGGACGATTCAGTGATGAAAGTCATCTTCTCCACATCTCGATCGTACATGGGGATTTTATTGTATCCCAAGAAAGCATCTAAAAAACTGAGTTTCCTGTGTTCGATTGCTCCATCTACCAGACGGTCAATGTTAGGTAAGGGGTATGTGTCTTTGGGGCAGGCTTTGTTAAGGTCTGTCTAGTTGGTGCACATTCTCCACTGCCTGTTACTCTTGTTCACCAACACATGTTTGCTAGCCAAGTGGGATACTGAACTTCTCTTATGGATCTGGCATCTAGCAACTTCTATACTTCAACTTCGGTCGCTAACCTTTCTTCTTCGGCCAGTCTCCTTTTCTTCTATGAAACGGGTCTGGCTTTCCTACAAACTGAAAGTTTGTGTGACATGATTCAGGGGTCAATTCCCAACATATCCTCGACCGTCCAAGCAAATAAGTCTTTGTTGTCGATTAGGATTTTCTTTATCTTTTCAATCTCGTCATCGTTCAAGCATCCTCCAAGATAAGTATTTTGTCCTTCTTTCCCAAGTTGTTGTTATTGCGAAACTTGCTACTTCAATTGTTCTTACCATTGGGTCGTCTTCTTCAGGGGTCAATTACTTGAAAGTCCTTGTCAGTGAATGTTATGTCTAGCGTACTCCGACATCTAATGTGATTGATCATGTTGACAATTTGGATCGCCCTCAAGTGCCTCTTACGGCCGAATACATCGTTCCTCCAAATCCTCTAGTGATGGTGTTAATGACCGCCCTAGCTGGAGCCTTTTAGCGCCTCGGGCTTCTTTCTCTCAACCGTTCAAATCCTGCCCAACTTTCCCTTCAATTTCTTGGACTCCTTTCTCATAGGCTCATCTACCTCACGCTTCACTCTCTTAGTCATCCGTATGAGTACGATTTGTGTCACTCATGTTTTGCTACATAGCGCTGCAAGTGTCCAGCCTGGATAAGTTCCCCGATCTTATCCTTTAAGGCCAAACATTATTTGGTGTTGTGGTTGTAATTGTGATGATAGCGACAGTGTTTGTTCTAATCAGCATTGGGAGGAGAGGGAATTTATGAGGTGTCAAAATTAACTCTGTGCTTAGAGCTTCTTCTAAGATATGCACTTGGCCTGTGTTGAGTGGGGTGTACTTAGCAAATTTGGAGTTTCCAGGCCCCTCTCTTGACCTGTGCATGTCGTGGTCCCTATCGTTCTTCCTGGGTAGGTTTTCTTCGGCCCTCACATGATTTTTGAATTCTTTGAGCTCTTCTAATTGCATGAACTTGGTGGCCCTCTAACGTAGTTCGTACATGATCGACGAAATGATGCAACCTGGTCATCAGAAACTACACTCCAAACTTCATAACCAGGGTCTCAAAACAATATATAGACTTTGTTGGTAAGTCGATGAACCAACTAAGAGTCACTCCCTTTAACGAGGTAGGAAAAACCCTAGAAAAGATGTTGCCATCAACGTATACAGTTCTATCTGAGTGATGTATATGTCAATGTGCTCATCTGGATCATTCGACCCATCATACTTATCTAATGTTGGCCCCTTCCAGTTAAGGGGAGTTCACTCTCCATGATGTCCTCTGTGAGAGGGTGTCTTTTAGAAGAGTGGTTGAAAGTTCTCTCGAACCGTCAATATTTCGACGTCTCATCCTTGGTTTCTTTTCGTGGGCCATTATGTTGATTTGACTAGTCCAGTTGCTCCGTTCATTCTCTGCCTTCTCGGTTGTCTCAATCCTATATGGCTTGATTTCTCGTTCTCCACTCAAAGCATGTTTAACTCCTCCTCGCTCTTCCTCTTCATTGCCTCTATTTCTCTTTTCATTTTTGCCATTATAGTGATCAGATCATCATTGTGGTTTTGGTGATTCTCCACGTTCTGCCTATCTCACATGTTCCTTGTGGTCACCATGTGATCAAATGAGCCTAATCTTGACCCTACAATTGGCATCAAAATGTTACTGCATGACTGATTAGCCTAAATGATCATTTAGTCTTTGGTTGGCCTCCACTGCTTCTAAGTTCCTGTTGTAGCTTTCTCCTGCTCCTGGTTATGCTCTCAGTCCCGGGAGGGGTCCCTGCAAGTGCTCCGACGCTCAAGTCAATTAATGGTCCAAGTATTAGGGGGTGAATAAGATTAGAGTAACGATACCTTATTTCTTGAGATCACTTCTCTATTTATAGGATTTTGGATGGGCCTTTGGACAATTGGGCTGGAGGCTTAAGTTGTTAAAGGCCTTCTCTTTGCTTTGTTTTATGTTTCCTTGAGAACAGTTGCCACGCATCTGTCTGTCAAAGCCACATACCAGAAGGGGTCTCATTGTTTATCGAAAAGTGAGGATCTCGGTCGATCAATGAGATTTATAATGTTTGAGCTAGTGCCAAGAAGTACTCAGTCTACCTTATTCATTATGCAATTATGGATTGGATTGGTTGGTTGATCGGCCCTATAGTACATTGATCAACAATTACGTAATCAACATGAAAATGTAACAAATGACTATAAACTACGTAATTCCATATTACACCACCCTTAGTCAAGTTACAAGTGAACTTTGTTGGATTGTGTCATGTAAAGCTCAATTTTCATTTACAATTTATGTGTTAGTGTATGGTGACCTATTTTGGCAAGTGTACCAAGTCAAAAATAATATAGTATGTAAAATACGAGTATCAAACCCACAAAGAACAATGTAAGATTTCAGCTCCAGCTAGCTTACTAGCTTAAGTGCAAATGTGAGAAATCTTTGATTAAACAGAGAGCACAGAATATTGTGGAAAGTTTCTAAGTAAACAAATGCGAGAAGTTAAGTGTAAATAATGCAGTTAAAGGTCTTGGGGTTGAACTTTATTTACCACACTCATCATATGTTCCATTTATGTGTTTAACGATACAGTTTATTATTCCAGTTTATGCACAAATAAATGCCATGCAAGCTGATCCCTCGTGCATTGGAATTCATAAGTTAATCTCACAAAGTACTAGTCCCCCAACTACCTTAATCATCAACTAGCATTAAGAACGGTTGTACCCAGCAATTCTTGCAATGGGATCCATTCCTGGTATCACATGACAACAAGTATTTTCCGTTAGGTCTAGACCTTGGAACTACTTCCCAGTTAATACCCAAGGTCACGTTTAAGAAGTTATTACAAAAATAAGATCAAGCATTAAGCACAAAGTGAAAATACAAACTGCAGATAAAAACTATATTATCAAACTGTAGAATGTCACATATAACGAAAAAGGCAAATTACATTCAATCCCAAGAGTAAAGAAATTAGCTACCCATGGTAGCCATAAATACACACAAAACAAGAAATAAAGGACTCTGTCAAAACACTATTGTTGCAGTTGCCCCCTTTTCGAGGATGATTCTCTCCTTTTTATACCTCTGTCCCAAAATTAGGTTATTGTATCAGCATTTAGTTAGTGAGTTCTTGTCTAAGCAGAAATCTGCGCTCGAGCATCTTTTCACTAATGTCCTTCTTCTCTGTGGTTCTTTTATGTCTGGGCTTTCCTGGTGTGCTCAAGCCTTTTTCTTCCAGTTTCATCTTTCATTTTGCTTTCTTGTGCCTTCGAAAACCTACATTGTTAGAAAATCTAATCATTAGCCTTTTGTTTTTGTATTGTTCCGAATTTGAGCTGTGAGATCATCATAAATTCCTTTCTTAAATATCAACATGGGCAAAGTTCATCAAAATAAATACCCAATTTCTCTACAAAATAGCATTTATCAGTGCATCAATTGTCTATTTTAGCAAGTGCACAAAATGATAATATAAGAGAAATTAACTAGAAAATGACAAGAAAGATATTGTACAGTATGATTTGCATCAAAAAGATTTTACTATGTCCAACTTCAGTAGGAGTTTTCCAGTCATGTGGTTGTCATAAGAGAAATCAATTAATTCTAGAGCCTCTTCTGCCTACAAAAGATTTAGTTAATACTCTTCAATCTAACTGACATTTTTCTATGCAAGCTCCAAAGTGAACACAAGGTGTGGTTAATGACCGAAGCACAATTCATGTGTTAAGTCAGGAAAAAAATCAAATAAGGAAACAAAAAACAAAAACTACAAAAAAAAATTAATGTTAGTCGAAAGCATGTGGCATTAGATAAGAAGAAGAAAATATTGCCAAGCGATGATTGGAGCCACCAAAGTCAGAAAACGTATTTTAAATCAAATTTAGAAACCAGTAAAGTACATAAATTGAGAAGGGAAGGCAACGACATGGCAATGAAATGCGATACATGTGAGTTTGATTATTCTTCTTAGTATCTCCAAAAGTTCATGTTCATTTCCATCTCAATTCTCGTCAATTATAACTTTTGTGTTAGATACACGTTTTGTTCTTGTTAGATATAAAATTGGGTATTGATACTTTGACAACCGGTGGGAAAATACCACCCTTTTACAACCGTTACGTGGCTAGTGTCTATTGACGTGACGAAGGGTATAAATGTCATTCTGTTAATAATGATTTTGAAATGAAAACAATATTAGGAAGAAGCGGGTTGAAATGAAAGAAGGTATTAGGAAAGAGAATGGTCACACATACAACAAAGTGAGATACAGAATAAAGAAAAAGGCAAGAAGAGAAGGAGTAATGCAGAAAAAGATTATTTGAACCATATCAAAAATCGGTAAGAGAGCGGTGTCTTGAAAAGGAAGGTGGAAACACAAAAAATAGTAGTCTTTTCACCAACAAAATGGTTGAGGTCTTCCATGTGATAAGGTTTAGGGCTTTTTATGTTAAAATGTGTATTACTATTCCAAACATGAAACCACCAACCACAACCATGCCACCACAAAGGAGAAGGAACAGAGAGAGAAGGAGAACGACAAAGAGACACTGAGAAAGCCAGAAAGACTCGAAACGGTAGAGATATATTCAAAATATAAAATTTCCCAACCCTAAACCTATTTCAATTTCAAACTTCCTCTTTAAAACCGCACTCAATTAAATAATATTACTTTTACTATCTCACAGCCATGTCACCACCACGTCAAGTTGTCATTTTTTTTAGTGTTATGACACATGGCGATATCAAAGTTTGATTTTCTTGTAAAATTTGTGTTTGATACTCATTCTCTCTTGAATAGCAATATTTGTATATTGTATCGATTCCTGTCTTTGTATTTTCTTAAATATTAATTAAATATTTTTTTACAAAAATTTAAAGATTATAGTTAAAACATAAAGTTATTAAGGATTTAATATCAAAATAATACAAATCTTTTTTTTTTCTTCAATGATAAATATCAAGTAAGAAATTTGCAAAAATTTTATAATAGAGTATCAAATAACTTTGTAATAGAGTATCAAATAACTTTGTAATTGTAAAAAAAAATAAACAAATTCATATAATTAAAACATTATTAACCATTACCATATCTATTATCTTTGCAAATGTTGCAAGGTAGAGTATCTTCCATATATTTGTGAACTTTGTATATATCTAATAAGTTGAACCATAATGAGAGATCATAAAAAAATTGTATAATGAAAGAATGGTTTTTCATTTGAATACTCAAAATTAAAAATTAGACATCTTCACATTATAAACAACAAATAATATTAAAAATAATATTAAAAAAGAGTTAAAATATCATATATGTGTTCTAAAAACAATTTAATTCAATGAAATTTAGGTTGTTTAATGAAAACATGATATTATACAAAGAATTGTGTAGTCAAGATTATGAGAGAGTAATTACATTAAATGAATTTAGTGAATATCGAACTAGTAAAACAATTGAAAAAAAATGAAGAATTGTATAATAAAAAAAAGTTCTTTAAGTTTGAAAGTTGAATCCTTAAACCTCAAAATGTTTATGAACTCATCCACTTCAGAGTGACCTTTCTTCATTTTCGTTCCATTTGTCATCCATCCAGGTCAACATGGAAGCCGCTGCATGTGAAATGATGAAACCCTTATCAAAGTGGTTAGTTATGTATACGTATGCGGTTCGCTTGACCAAGCCTTTGAATACATGTGGTCCACCTTCGAAATTCAGCCAAGTTAAAAAAATGATACTCACGTGGTAGTGGTTTACTTTGTTCATGTATGTGATTTTCCTGGGAGACAATTTGAACACCCATCTTTAAGTTTGGAAGTTGAATCCTTGAACCACAAAATGTTTGTGAACCCATCCACCTCATAGTGATCTTTATTCATTTTTATTTCGTTTGTCGTCCATCGAGGTCAACATAAAAGTCGTTGCATGTGAAATGATGAAACCCTTATCAAAATGATTAGTTATATGCACGTATGTAGATTGATATCATAGTGATCTTTACTCATTTTCATTATATTTTTTTAATTTTTAAATCATTTTTTATTTGTATTATTTAAATTTAAAAATGTACATATTTTCCACTAGTTAATGTATTGAAAATATAAAAAATTTGCATTATATAATTAATTATAAATAATCTTATGAAAAAATTATACACATAAATTCATTAAAAACATATAAATATTTAAAAATTGAACTATTAAACTTAATTTATTGGACCATGGCTTTCCTTCATGAACCATGAGATTCAAGCCAAATAAAATCAACCTCATCATCTCTATGATGTTTCTCTCCTTTCTCCTTCATTGTTAGTGTTAGAAACTATTCTTCTACCCTCAACTTCTTTGTTCTTTTCTTATTACTATCCAAACATCAATCTCTTATTTATTTTCAGCTTCTATCTTGTAATTTATTACTTTTCCAAATCATTCGTTCTACCTGCTGGACTTTTTTCTGGTTTTTTTCTTAGTTTTACAACTCAGTATAATACATAGGGCAATGACTTCTTTTTCATCAATTAATTTGTTTTACTTAATTAAGTGATTTTAAATCTCAATCATACCAAGAAATAAATATAATTACAAATTTAATATCTTTAAATTTTGAGTGAAAATGGTGTCATAATTTTTATATAATTTTGTTCATGATTTTTTATGTCAAACTTTTTAATATTTTTCTTAATAAAACCATCCAATAAGATTAAACATTTGATCATAGTGGTCGGCCAAAATATTATCAGTACATCGATTATTGAGATTTATGCGTAATTTTTGTATAAACTTTTGTGTGTGCATTTTCGACGTACAAATAAATTAAGTAAATTCAGTTTTCAAATATAAGACCTACTTCATACTCACTTTCTTTGGAGCTTCAAAATGGAACCGTAGAATGCAAATGAAGAAGGAAAACTAACAAAATGAAACCTTATGAGCATCTCACTAATTGAGGAAGAAAACTAAACAAAAAGGGAAACCTATTGAGGATGAAAATCCGCAATCATCAAATTGCAGGCCTTTTCAATTTCTTCATAGATGAAGCTGAGACTCAATTAATGTAAGATTCAAGATAATAAGTCAAAACTTAGATTCATTGGATCTTCGCACTGATTTTAATATTTTAAAATATATTAAAAGATTCTTTAATATATCAAAATTAGTATATTTTAGATACAGAGTAAAGAGACAACATCAAAAGTCTAAGAGATTTATTGGAATATATTAATATATCGATAAATTTAAAATATTAACTTTTAAATAAAATCCTAAATTAAATAAAAAATATATTAAAATTATTTTTTTTTCAAACAAATATTCTATAAAATAAGTTCAAAATATATGATCTTAAAAAAATGCGACACAATAAAACTAAAAAAAAAAAATCAGATTTTAAATAATGAATCATGAAATTCTTAAATGAAATATAGGTAATTATTAATAACCTTAAATTATGTCTAAATAGCATTGTTGGTAGAATCTGTCTAAATTATTAAAATAATTCTTTAAAACTGGATGTACCAGTTTAATACCTTGTCAGATTTTAAAGACATTGCTAAATAGTAGTATATTAAATATAAAAAATAATAATAAATATCGAGTACCCAAAAAAGACTTTAATAATTGGAATAAAAAATACATTGGTTATTTTTTATAGGTAAATTTAGGAAGTAACCGATATGGATTGCATTAAATGGAAGTTATTTGGGTATTTTAGAGTTTAATACAGTGAAAAATCATAAACTACTGATTACATGAATTTTGAGACACTTTTATGAAAATTAATAAACTTTAGATATATGATAATTGTCATTGAATGGCAGTATCATACTTTCAATAATGCAATTTTTTTTTTTTTTACATTTTATAAGTTTTAACTTTGTTATACTGAGTAATAGTTAATTTAGTTTCTGAAATCTCACTCTCTGTCATATTATTATTTGAAACTTAAAAAGATTAAATATAAATTCTTAAAAAAATTAGAGATTCATTTAAGTCTTTGAAATTATTATCCTTTTTTTTTCATTTTGTTTCCTATTTTAAGGATGTAAGTGATGATAATGACATGTCATAAAGAAAAAAAAAAGAAAAAAAAAACAATTAGAAGCTTAAATGGAGTTTTAAAAAACTGTATAGACCTATTTATACAAATTTAAGAATTAAATCTATTATTTACTCTTTATAAAAAAATTAAGAAGTTTAAAGGCTGTGATACCCAAATTGGTGCTTATTTAAGGCAATTTATTATCAAAGATAGAAGACTTTTCCTCAAACAATAAAGTGAGAATATTGCTATAATAAAAGATTCAGTTAATTGAATAAAAAGTTAGAAACATATGTCAAGAATATGGCAAGCAAAGAGTATATACTTTCTTTTTCCTTTGTCATGATTGCTAATTCATGGATTTAGATTCATATAATAAAGTTCAGATGACAGTTATATTAACTAAGATAAATATATACTTTAACGAATTAAAGTTTTTCATAATAAAGAATAATTTAAACAAATAATAACTAACGCTTTAAATATACCTTATATTTAGAGTCTTTTATTCTCTAAAATATTAGAACGTTTGTTATTTCATATTATAATTTTATTTTTTAATTAATATTTCTTATTATAATTATTTTTTAGTATTAAGGAGGGCAAAATTCCCAAAGCAAATTACAAACGACCAAGGGAAGTAAGCCCCATCTTTTTTCTCCCCTTTTATTTTAATATTTTTATGAAAAAACTATGATGATTATTTCATTATAAAGCAACAGAACAAAAATAAATGACAATCTTAAAATTATATAAAAAAGTATGTCTCAAAAAAATAAAACTAAACACACTGTCGATTTTTGTTCTTTCACTAATGTGACCATTCAATAAGTTTACTTTTTATAAAAAAGATAAAAGAAGGAAACATCAGTTTCAGACAAAAGTAGCTTTTTAATTTTAATTTTTCAAAATCATATATTTTAAAATTAATTTACCAAAGTTAATTATTCTATCTCTTATGTAACCAAGAACTTAATTAAACTCAAATCTCAAGATGAATACACACTGTAAATAATTCACCAAGATCCTAAACTAGTTTGTTTAGTAAGAAACATAACTAGTCAAAGTTTAACTTTAACATATTATAAGCAATATAATAATTTTCAAACCATTATTAAACATCACTCTATTGATTTATAGCAAAATATACATTAAGTGTACACCTTTTTTTTTTTTAAAAAAACTACCTTTAACAATATTTTTTTTTTCTTTTACATATATATAAGATACATAACTCCTAACTTTCTTTCAATGGTTTTATTTAATTTATATTTTTCAATATCTCTTACATCAAACATAAAAAAAAAAAGTTAAAAATTATTCAAAATATTTTTAAAATGCCAACCCTATTTTTATGTAAGATAATAATTTTCATATTATAATAATTCATCATCAATCTATTTTAATTATTTTCTCATGAAAATATTGCAATTACTCATAAAATGAAGCAAGGTTTCTGAGGGATGAAGTGTTAACTCTTTCAGCTGTCTCCACATTCCTTGGCTCTGCTGAAAACACCTCACATGCTAACTTCACATACACTTCTTTCCTTTTCTTACCATTATCACTACACATCACCTGCACCAACTTTTGTGAGTCCCACACACTCTTCATGAAAAAGATTTTAATATTATTGTTAGTGTCATTCCACTTTATTAGGAGCATAAAATCAAAAATCTATGTAATTATATGTTTATTAAGCTCAAAAGATACCTGAATGTATACCATAAGAATGCAAAATATAAATGTTCATTTATAACTGAAAATTTGACAATAAATAAGAATTTTAAGAATAAGTAAATCTTTTTAAATATATAGATTATATTTTACATTTATGATATGATATTTTAAATTATTCATATTTATTTAAAAATATTAAAATTCAATTTAGAAGTTAAGATTATATTAAAAAAGATAAGAAAAAAAATCATAAAATGTTTATGCTAAAAAAATCCTAAAAATACTTCCATTGAATAATTAGTTTTAAATTGTTCTTATTCAATATATATATATATATATATATATATATATATATAGTATTAAATTTGAATGGTAGCTCCATCTTATAGAATGCTCGACAAAAATCATAAACTTTGGGCCATAAATCTTCACTGCTTCTCTCAGAAATATTAATTGTCTCTTTAAAATGGTTTTTCCTAAATTATCAACCTCAACTTCATGTCTTCTCTTTATTTGGCGGTTTTTAGAAAGTACTATTTTCCCTTTTGTATAAATTATTGAACAATATTATCATATAAACTATTTTCCCTCAATATTTTGGTATCTTATGGTTTCATGATCTATCTAAAACTAACCTCTTTTTTTTTTAATATTGAGATGAAATTTTAAAGCCCAAAGGTTTAAACCAATTATAATTAATTTTCTTCCTCTTCCCCTAATTAAATAAGTAATCTCAGTTAAAAAAAATGGTTACTTCGTAATTTGAAGAATTGAGACTGTTTAAAATGGAAAATTCAATGTGCGACATGACACTAAAGGGCACGTGAACGTGTCTATTTTCACATGCTGAGACTGATTTGTGAAGATAGCACAACCATGTTCAATAATATTGTAAAAAAAATTATTAATTGCTTTTATTTTGATAACAAAATAAAATGTAAATGTAAATATATTTTAGTAGGCTATATATTTTTTAACATAATTTTAATTTTTATCGTAACCTTTGAAATTAGGTTTTTATTTCTCTTAAAACAAATTATGCTTTGAAAGATGCTTTTTAAACAAAATTGTAATTGAAAAGAAAAGTTCTACTAAAAATAAAAATTAGGTTTCTTAACAAAAAAAATATTACTTACAAAATTGGTCTTTATTTCGGATTAAAATTATCATTACATAAAATAACAAAGTTGAGTATTAACTATATATACCACGAAGTATTATCCAAGTCCTTATCGCATAACATATCTTTCTTCTCTTCAATAACACTTAGCTTTAAATAAGTGAATGGAATTAAATTTATATGTTTTTATGCTATTGAAACAGAGGACACCATCCAGAATAAGTCAAGATATGTCAAGTTGAATGATGGAGAATAAAGAATATGCATTATTACTCTAAAAACAAAAGAATATGTATTATCTAAGAAATTGATTGCTTTATTTTTCTGTAAAAAAAATTAAACAATTGACGTTGAAATAAATAATTAATGCTAAAAAAAGAACGTTGAAATAAATAATTAATGCTAAAAAAAGCATATTTCGGAATCATAATTTAAAAAATATAAATAAAATTATATTTTGAACATAAAATATTTTCATCTATATTAAAAGGTGTCAAGCTTAGAGAAATTGTTTGTTTATTTACACATTTATGGTGTATTTGGATTCCATAATAGATTTAAGATGAAAGTGTGTGAAAAGTTTGATTGTTTCTATTAAAGAAAAGATGGTAAGATTTGAATAGAAAATTGTAAAAATTTGTGAATGATGTGATAAGTATAATAAATATTTTAAATTTTTTAATATATAAAATTATAAAACTAAAAAATTATTTTTATAATTAAAAATAAATTATAGTTAACTTATTTAATATAATTAATAATATTTATAAAATTATAAAAATATTAAATTATTTAATTATTTTCAAAATAAAATTTAGTTTATTATAAAATACATTAATTTATTAATCAAAACTGATAATTAAAACTTTTCAAAATAATTTTAATATTGAATTTAAATATTATACTTTTTATATAAATAAAAAATTATGATCATATTATTTATTTTCACTTTAAATATTTATATTCATATTTATTAAATAATTATTATTTTTATATTATTATTAATTATTTTGATAATAATAATAATATTATAGAATATTTTTATTAGAAAAGTTTATATAATATTTAATATTTTTACTTTTAAATATTATTTATTACTATATTATATAATAAATTAAATATATATATATATATATAAAATAGATTACGTTAATAGAATAATATATATAATCGATTATATATATAATTTATTACAAAACGTAATGAATTATATATATATATATATATAATCGATTACTTTTTTTCGTAATCGATTATATAAATCTTTATATATAATTATATATTAATATGTTATAATAATTAATTATAATAAATTAATTTTATAATTTTTATTATTATAATTATAATCAATAATTTTATTTTTAGTTTTAAAATATTTTTAATATTTTATTTTAATAACTATTTTAGTTTTATTTATTATTTTATAAGTAAGAAGTAACTTTTATTACAAATCTTTCAACATCCAAAAAGTAATATATATATATATATATATATATATATATATATATATATATATATTTTAAAAATATATAAAAATATTTTTTTTATTTTATATATATATATATATATATATATATATATATATATATTGTAAAAATATATAAAAATACAATAGAGTTGAGTAATGTTACTTGACAGCAAATCCAGCTACATTGCCACCTCAAATACAATGAGTAGTACTGTTACACAATGAGTGGCACTGATATGATATCAAAAGAGGAGAAGCTTGTACACAAAGAGAATTTAGTAGTCATATTAAGGACTTGTTTTTTTTTTTTAAGAATATGTCTAATTGAAATAACTTGTTTATTGAAGAAGATGTCTAATTAAAAGTGTATTATTTATTGTATACAATTGTGCTTAGTTGGTTTTGTTTTGGGATTGTGATGTAAGTGTCATACAGGGAGAGAGAGCTAATGCGAGGCTGAGTTCGGAGTGCTTTGATAAAATCTGTGAAACAAAATACTTGAAGCACTCCTTTTAATATATTTTTTATTACAAATAAAAAAGTCAATTAATGTTTATAATAAACAAAAATATAGTACAACTTCTAACAAAGTGATTAGGAGAAACGAAAAACATTGAGAAAAAAATATTTTTTAAAAGTTTTAAAACTCAATACAATAACAAAATTAATTATTTTAAATTTTATATTTCGAATTTTATTAATTTAAAGATAACATCTACTTGGATAAATTTCTTTCATAAATATTTATAAGAGAAAATAAAACTTTTAAAAGATAAAAAATAAAAAAAACTTTAATTAAAAAAATTATAAACGCCTAAAAATATTTTATCCTGTTGAATTATTAGACTTGACTTATTTTTATATATAATAATAACTTTTCACCTATAATAAATTTAAATATAAACTTAAGTCATATATTCCCCACTAACCTTATTACTATACATGGATACATTCAAATATTCAAATCTAAAAAAAAATGGTAACGTGATTCTACACTTCACAAATACCATTTTCCTCCTTTTTAAAACATATAACTTATTTCACACTTATGAAAAACACAGCTTA
>Ga0209489_104668_pt1 | contig 24963 bp, 15 predicted proteins | sample SiratrowhiteBW_FD_187527 | JGI IMG/M metagenome (GOLD analysis project Ga0209489, IMG submission 187527) | Root nodule microbial communities of legume samples collected from California, USA - Siratro white BW (SPAdes) (version 2) | ecosystem: Host-associated > Plants > Roots > Nodule | place...
TCTTATTAATGGCGTTACTTCCTGCACCCCCATTAATTAAGTTCCGCACCCACACTCTCCACAATTACCAAAATGCCCTTAACCCAAGATTGAGTTTCTTATTGGTGGGGTTACTTCCTACACCCCCATTAATTAAGTTCCGCACCCACACTCTCCACAATTACCAAAATGCCCTTAACCCAAGATTGAGTTTCTTATTGGTGGGGTTACTTCCTACACCCCCTTTAATTAAGTTCCGCACCTACACTCTCCACAATTACCAAAATGCCCTAAACCCAAGTTGAGTTTCATTGAGTCATGTTCCATTTTTGCATGCATGATTTCACTAAAAATTCTATGTTGCATATAACTGTTGCATGTTATTTTCCAACACCAAATTTGATATATACCCCAATCCTTAAAGCCCAGGCTTTAAACCTGGCACTGTTCCTCAAAGCCCAGGCTTTAAACCTGGCACCGTTTCTCAAAGCCCAGGCTTTAAACCTGGCACCGTTTCTCAAAGCCCAGGCTTTAAATCTGGCACTCACACCATTCAATTACCTTATTTTCAAACATAAACTTTCAAAAATACAAATCAAAACAACCAACAATCTTATCATCAAAGAACTACGAAACCCTGATTCTCCACCCTTAAATGGAGATACGTAGGAGCAAGGTCAAACCTTGTCGGGCTCCCTAAAACCGAAAAAAAATATTTTGTTTGTTTTATTTTAATCTCTTTCTTGGGAAAATAAATATTTTAAAAAATCACACTCAGATTGCTTATTTAATTAAAGGTACCGTCTTAGGACGGGCGTTCTGGGGGTGTTAACACCTTCCCCACACGTAACCGACTCCCGAACTCTAAATCCGGTTTTGCGAACTTGCCTTATCTTGCTTTTGGTTTTCCATAGTTTTTCCTAATAAACTATGGTGGCGACTCCTTTGTTTTGAAAATTAAAAATAAATATATTTTTGTTCGTCGTCCCCGTCGTGACCCCGGTTGCGACAGTGGTAACATATAAAGATTGGCATGAGATGCTTCCGTTCGCCTTGCATGGATATTGTACTTTAGTGCGAACATCTACAGGGGCAACACCTTTCTCGTTGGTATATGGAAATGGAGGCAGCATTACCATTTGAGGTTGAGATTCCTTCTCTTAGGGTGTTAATGGAAACCAAATTAAAAGAGGCCGAGTGGGTTCAGGCCCGATATGATCAACTTAACCTTATTGAGGAAAAAAGGTTAACGGTAGTGTGTCATGGGCAATTATACCAAAGAAGGATGAAAAAAGCATTTGACAAGAAAGTTCGTCCTCGAGAATTCCACGAGGGTGACTTAGTAGTGAAAAAGATCATACCGAATCAGAAGGATCACAGAGGGAACTGGACTCCAAATTATGAAGGTCCCTATGTGGTAAAAAGGGCATTTTCGGGAGGAGCACTAATCTTAAAAAAGATGGACGGGGAGGAGTTACCTGTACCAGTTAACTCCGACACGGTCAAGAAATTTTATGCCTGATATGATTCTGTAATGACGGGGTGCTTGTGCAGAAATATTGCTTTTGTTCATGATTTGTATTTGACACGGTTTTTTGTACTTCTGCATTGTTCTCTTCATAAATTTTAATTTTTCTATTTCTTTAATCTCATTTGGCGTATTTTTGTCATACTAAGTAAATAAAAAGGAAAGAAAGTGAATACCATGGGAGGTTACACAAATTCTCATGTGTTGTCATCAAAAGCAAGTCTTCGAAGGGTGTCGTGGAATCAATAAAAATGAAAGAAGTTTTTTTATTTTTTTAAGCCAAGCGTTGCATGACTAATCGTTGTTCACAAATCGTTGAATTTATGAGATTAAAATAAAATAGGGATTCTAAAATTCTTTCAGTGTTTTAATAAGGGGCAAAAGCTGACAATTTCCAATGAAACATTTGCATGCATGTTGTTTGAAATCATCTAGCCTCTCCTTATCTCCAAAATCTCAAAATAAAAAGATTTATCCCAGTAGCTTTCACCATCACCTGGAAAGACAAACCAAGAGTACCATACTGAAAAAAGTCAGGTTTCTCTCAGTCGGCCAAATGGTTGACGTCAAAACTCTAGGGGCAGTCAAATAATGAAAGTCCACTAGATTGAAAACCCGTGAAGGCAGTCTAGGAAAAAGAAAGGATAGTAAAGCAAAGGAATATATATAAAAAAATGATGAAAAGTGAAAAATGAAAAATGACATGTGTTGGGAGGCATTGAATCTTGTTTCAGGGTTAACCTTTTTGAAATTAAAACAATAATGATTTGAAATGATATGTGGCCATGTTTTGTTATCCGAAAAAAATTCAAATCCTTTGTACCCTTCTTGAGCCAACAAAATATATATAGGTCTTCTCAAAATTACCTAAGCAAGGATCATCACTAAGATAAAACTCAAGTTAAGGTGCATATCAAAAAGCTCGTAAAAATCAATGGAAAATTTCTCAAAAGATGATGTGAATTCACAATAAGAAATATTATCACAAAGTGATGAAAAGCAAAAAAATGCTGAACAAGAAAAAATGATGAAAAGAAGGAAATGCTATAGAAGAAAGCCTTGAATGTTTTTCACCACACTTGGTTGATGATGCGTGCGTCAAAATTTAAAAAACCCATAAATAGTTTTGAGCCTTCATATTCGTTCCTTGACAACCTTTCAACCTCTGGCCACGTTACCAACCTAATAAAGCCCACATTGATCAAGGAATGATTGATCTAATTTTCAAAAAGCTTAACCCTGTGACAAGAGGACATAACTAACAACTCGGTTGAGAAAAGAAAAAGAAACGGTAAAAAAAAAGAAGAAAGTTATTTGAAAAGCTCCTGTCTGACGACATTCCTCTGTTAGCAACTAGTAAGTCGACCAAAGGCGGACCAAGTAAGAGAAACCCTATACTGGGACAATCATTTTCTTTCACCTTATAAAAACCAAGCCACCTTTCATAAGGAACCTCATCATCATCGGGGCAATTTTCATTGTCCTTCCAGGATCCTATTTTCTCTATACATCGACCAGTTTTCCTCAAATCTGACTGTTCTCATTCTACCTTGCAAATAAGTCATTCACGCGTCATCAAGCTCACCCACTACCCCACCAAAACTGGGGCAGATTTCGGAACGGCATGTGAATGATAACACATCTGAAGCTGCGCAATCTCAGTTCCCCTTCGAACCCCATCAATTTTCTATCTCACATATTCCATCTACCTATGGATTTAAGCGTATGCATTAAAATGTTTTAAGAAGAAAAGTCAATAATGCCCCTAATTTTAACATTAACTTTAGGATTTGCAACATCCCTTGTTTTGAAGAGCGAAGTTTTGATGTCAGTTGAATTCAACGATATCCAAGAAAGCGATCGATTCTAAATGTCAATGAAAAAATAACAAATCAAAATTGAATCCCATGCATGTGTCCATGTACTCTCATTCAATAATCAAGAATCAAGTTTTCATACCTGAATTCTCGTTCAAAAGTTGAAAAACGAGATAAAATAGAGTCTCATGCACTCTCAAGAATAGAAAATGAGAACTATGCATACGTTTATACACTCATCATCTATTGACAAGAGCAAAACATCAAGCATTCGTTCCTGCACTTTCATTTAGCAAGAATCAAAAGAATTCAACTTCATGCATGCCATCATGCATTCATATGTCATTCGTGATCCTCTCGACATAGTCAAGATCTCGATATTTAAACATTATGTGACCCGCTCGGCTTTGCCAAGACTTGTAAAAGTGTTCTTCCAGCTTTTGACGATCACTTGTTGTTCGTCAGTGTGTAATGATATGTGATTCGCCCAATGTTATCAAGGTCGTAACCTCGTGAGACCCTCTCGATGTCATCAAGATCTCAACCTTTTAGAAGAAATGGCGTTGCCCTCTCGGCTCAGTCCAAGGTTTCGATCTCAACTCTTCAACACGTGATAGTTCGTAACCCTCTCGGCTCAGTCGAAGGTTTCGACCTTTACCTTCCAACATGTGACGATTCGTGACCCTCTCGGCTCAGTCCAAGGTCACGACCTCACTTTCCCCTTTCCAGTCTCTCAACGATAACCTCTCTTTTGAGACATGATCTAGATATTTGGAACTTTCTTTCTATTTCTCTTCTTGTTCAAACTGGACGAAATTAGTGTTTCCGTCTTTACTTAACTTGTACTTTGATAATATGAAAATTTAATTTTTAAATTATCCAATAAAGTTAAAGTAAAGAGGGGCAGATGTCAACACCTAATTTTGTCAGGATTTATTTAATAATTTTCCCAATATTTATAATAATAAAAATCTCTTTAGTTAAAATTTTAGATTTTGTTCTTATTTTCTTTCATTTTAAAGAAAATGTTTATTTTGTTTTTATCTTATTTTCGTTATTGAATAAAAATATGGTTTAATTTTTATCTCTTTCTCATTTTAGGAAAAGTACAAATAATAAAAGGCAAAAAAAGAAGTATAATCTTCATTGTTTAGGATTGCTTTTATCTCATTCTTAGAGTTTACCTTCTTTATCAAAATCAATCCAAAAGAAAAGAAGCATATTTCCTTTTCTTATGCAATTTTATTTTACATTTTCTTTTATGAAAAATTAAATATTATACAATAAAAAAGGAAAAAATTTTGAATTCGGAGGAGACTCTTTCTTTGCCTAGGATGAGTGGATTTTTTTTCCTACAGGCTGCACCATCCTTATTTCAGAAAAACTCCAAATTATGTTCAATGCTTTTGCCTGCTTCTCCCCTCTGCAATGCTTCCCTGTAATGTTGCTATCACTGCTTCCCTGTAATGTTGCTATCACTACTGCTTCCTTCTACAATCAAAATTGCCCCTTTCTAACTAAATTCCTCCTGCCAAGCTTTTTGCTGCTGCCAAACATCACTTGTTCTTAGTAAAATTTGTTTTGTCCAAACATGAGACCAAGTCAACTCTGTAGACTCTTTTTGTCTTTCTTTAGCTGAGGATTTATATAGGCAAGCGGGGGGTCTAAACTTGGGAGGAGGACGTGTTCCCGAACTTGAAAACCTACCAAGCATCGCTTCTCATTCTGGTTCCTATTCATAAGAAGGAAACCATTTCTTTCTTTTAATTCAAAAGAAACATATACACATTTCTCACCGGTCAAAAGGATGTAGTAGGAGAAAGAAATAAAGGGAAGTTGTTTATAAAGCAAATCAAGAAGAGAAGGTTCACTTCCTTACCCCGTTTCTTCCTTACCCCGTTTCTTTTTTTGTTTATGTCTTTTGTAGTCCTTTTCATTTATTTTGTTATTGTTAAACATACATCATGCATTCACCATCCTTTCCTTGAACCTCAAGTAAAGCAACAAATAAAATGGTTAGTTGAAGTAATAAAATAGTGCTTGAAACTAAAAAAAATTTTACAAAACTTCCACATCTGAGCCATCATCCCCAGGTCACGCACACAAGACACCCAAAACCTCCTTTAAACTCCCCCAATGCTCTGCCTCAACATAATAGCCTCTAACTCGCCGTGCCAAAACAACCTTGCCATTTCCTGTTTCTCTCCATTTTTCTTACCACTACCACACTACCCTCACCCCTTTTGCTTTTGCAAGTCACCAAATACCCACAGTAATCAAGATCCCTTTTTTTAATCACCAAAATATCGCCCCTGGAAGATGACGCCCTACCTGCAATCCCTGGCAAATTCAAGACCATAGATCCACTCCTCCCCTACGCCCCCAAACAAACCACTGCACCATAGAAGCTAAAAACCGAGACACTTCACCGCGCCTCACCTCCCCTATGTCACCATTTTCTTCACCACTCAAGCCACCGAACAACCCAATCTCACCGCTGCTTGAACTGCTCAAAGAACCCAAAACTGCTTGTCTTTTTCGTTAGATTACTTTTAAGGTTAATAATTTAAGATGTGTGTTTTCATTAGTTGGGCTCGGCCCAATCAACTTTTATTTATTTATTTTTCTCTCTCTCCTTTTTGAATTTGGCATTGAATATGTGTAGTACTAAACCCTTGCCATTCTTTTTATTCATTTAGACCGAATGCACGTGTGGCATCTTATTTTATTTTATTTTTTCGGTTTTAAGCATATATAACCCAATCTTTTTTTAGGTGGCACCAATTAATGGCTAATGGAGTGGAAGGTTGAGTTAAATCTTTGACTCAATTAATATTTTTTTTTCTTTTGGTACAATTGCAACTTTAGTAGTCACTTATTTCATCCCATTTATATGAGTATTTATTTATTTATTTATTTATTATTGTTTTTTCTTCTATATAGACTTTTTGTTAAATAAATTTTAATTAAATACCAAACGACCACGCGCGTCACCCGGTGTTTAAATTGAAATTATCGTTCGATTCCTATAATTTTGAATTTAAAAATATAATAAATAATTATTTCGGTTAAACATCCAATTGATCGCTCGCATCATAAGTTGTTTAATTCGAATTTACTTTGCCTCGCGAAGACGTTCAAGTTTTAATCCGAAACTTTCGAAATTAGCGAACCTTAAAATTTTAAAAATATAAAATTTTCTAAAATATAATAAAAATAAAACTTTTAAGAGATTAAAAAATATCAAACACACAAACCAACAGTTTTCTATCAAAGAACTAAGTAGCCATGATTTTCTATCACGTATAGAAATATGTAGGAGCAAGGTCGATCCTTGTCGGGTCCTTTAACTTAAAAATCATTATTTTGTTCTTATTTGTTTTTATTTCTATTATTTGGAAAAATAAACATTTTAAAAAATACACTCATTTTACTTATTTAATTAAATGTACTGTCATAGGACGGACGTTGATCTAGACCCAGTTTTCGCAAACTAGCTTTATCCTCATTTTTTTGGTTTTTCCATAGTTTTCCATAAAAACTATGGTGGCGACTTCTTTTTCTAAAATTTTCAAAAAATCAAAATAAACAATTATGTATTTTCTTCTTGGATTTTCGTCCATCGTGATCCCGATTGCCACATTTACATACACTAGTGACATTGATCTCCATAATCAACCAATTCATTGAACCTTATGGTCGAGGTTAATATTTTATTTCCATTAGGTAAATTATTTATGTAACTTGTTTCATTGTTTGACATGTTTGTAACAATTGTCTTTGTCATTAGGTTTTTTTCCGACAGATTTTTCAGAAAATTTCTATCAGTATACATCATACGATTTTTTTCAACAGATTTTGTCGACGGATTTTGGCCGTCGGTAATTACCGACAGTAAGGAATGATTCGTTGGTCAGTTTTTCGACAATTCAAAAAATGATGGTTCGTTGTCCGTCGCGTCAGTAATGTATTGTTATCGACGGATTTATGGCCGTCGATTATTCCTTATTTTCTTGTAGTGGAGACGACGGCGCGACGGCGATTGACCATCGCGATGCACAATGAAAAGACGACGACAACGGTGATGCACAATGACAAGAGAAGAGAACCGTAAATCGAAAACGCTAGTCCAATAAATCCAGATAATTTCCTCAATCTCTAATGAAATGAAAACCCTCAACGACCATTGTATGGGTTGTTCGATTTTCTTTTTTCAAATCGCTCACTCGTTTTTGAACTTGCGAGTTTGAATGAGTTAACAGGATTTACATTCGAGTCCACCGAGTCTATTACAAAAGAAAGTTTGCTTCCGAGTCAACTCGGTAAAAAGTATTAGACACGTAAATTGGAACTAGTTAGTGAGTTAATTCTCGACTTTGATAACCATGAACCGAATGTAATTGTCCTAATTTTGCGTACGGAAGAAAACATGTGACTCTCATTCAAAATACGTACTAAGAAAATATAGAATAATCAAACAAAGAAACGTGTTACGCCTTCTTTCTTCTAACACGTGCCTTTTTTTCTTTTTCAGTTAAGTCTAGATATTGTGATGTCTTTTTTTTTCAAAAAAATAAAAGAAGCTAGAACACGCTGATACTCATCCTAACAACAAAGTGCTCTATATAAATGTTGACACTTCCCATAGCTTAACATAATTCTTTGACTGTTGAGTGTCCATTCATTACATAATGGCATCAGAGAGAGTGCTTCAGATGAATGGTGGAGAGGGAGAAACCAGCTATACCAAAAACTCCTTACTTCAGGTATCATCTCTTTTCGGGTTTAGAAAACAAAGCGCATATAAAATAGACAGGGTGTTCTTTTTGTTTTCCGAATTTGCTAAAATGAAAAGAGTTTATGACAATCATATATATATATATATATATATTCCATATTATAGGACGGTGACTCAAATTAAATTTGGTGTAGAGAAAAGTGGCAAGCATAGTGAAACCTATACTTGAAGATAATGTAAAAGTGTTGATGTCAAACATAACTTCAGAAAGCTGTTGGAAAGTAGCGGATTTGGGATGCTCTTCGGGGCCGAATTCACTCTTATTTGTGTCAAATATGTTAAGCATCATGGATAATGCTAGCTTGAGCTTTAACCAGAGTACGCCACGTGTACTACAAATATACCTCAATGATCTCTTCACAAATGATTTCAATTCCATCTTGAAGTTGATCCCTGACTTCTTCCAAAGAAGACATGAAGAGAAAAACGACAATCATGGAAGATACTTTATTCATGCAACACCTGGAAACTTCTATGGAAGGCTTTTTCCTGATGATTACATCCACTTCTTCCATTCCTCCTACAGTCTCCATTGGCTATCTCAGGTCATTTTCACCAAATTAATCGAGCATTTATGTTATGGATGTTTGCTAACATAATTCCATTTTATATCTGGCTTTACAAATTAACTTTACCTACAAAGGAAAGTTCTGCCTCAAGCAGTTATAAAGTCATATTGATAGCATAAATCCATTTTATATTTGGCTTTACAATCGCTAAGTTAATGCATTTGGTTGAATTTATATGGTATCAGGCACCAACTTCGACCGACATAGCTGAACCACTCAACAAGGGAAATGTCTATATAACAAGTGACAGCCCTCCTTCAGTCTATGAAGCATACTTTAAACAATTTCAAAAGGATTTCAAACTTTTTCTTAAGTCACGCTTCGGAGGAACTACGGTCGGGTGGTATCATGTTACTTACGTTCATTGGTAGAGAAAAATCTCAAAACATGAGTAATCCTTGGGGCCTAATTGGTATGGTACTCAACGACATGGTCCAGGAGGTAAGCCACGAGGTTTGACACTTATATATCTATATATATATATATAATATCCATGGACTGTACGATTAATTTTAATAGAAAATATGGTTGATCACTTTCAGAAAAATTTACTTTATTCGATCATATCTTTTTTCAATTCCAAGACACTGAACAACCTATTTAAGAAGACCAAATTTATTTCCGTTCATATGTCTGTAACTACAGTTTATAGTTATTTTCCTTTTTATTTCTAGATCATATTGGAATTCCAGAATGACTAGATAAATTATAACATTTTATTATATCGAAATTCGTGCTCAGTTTTAAAATATTCCTCTACTGGATATAAGAATAAGTTTTATAAAAATGTTATATTGTATAATCAAGCCGTATCTTGTAACTTTTTTATTTATTAAATTTGTGTTGGATATTTCCCTTATGAATATATCTGTGCTTTCTAAAATCAGAGAGAAGTTTAAAAAGTAATAGGAAATAAAGATGTTTTATTTGATTTCTTAATGAAGATTTTTATGATTTGTGTAGGGTCTGGTTGAAGAGACAAAATTGGATTTATTTGATCTACCTATTTATGGTCCTACTCCCGAAGAAGTTCGACAAGTGGTTGAAGAAGAAGGATCTTTTACCCTTCAAACATTGGACACTGTCAGAATAGGTTGGGATGCAAACCATCAAGAGAATGTTGATGATGCCACAGTTGATAGTAAAACGAGAGCAAAGTTCGTAACTAAGTCGATAAGAGCAGTTTTTGAACCTCTTTTATCAGCCAAGTTTGGTGAAGTTATAATGGATGACTTGTTTTTCAGATTTACGGTGATAGTTGGCCAACTCATTGATATGGAGTTGGAGCCATTGGAGTATACTAATGTGATAGTGTCTATGACCAAAGATTCTTAGAAGACATTTCGGTTATGAATGATCAAAGTTTATTATGCAGAATTTGGTTACTCAGGACTTGGTTAATTAATGATATTTCCACTCTTTATATTAGGTTGAATTTTCTTGTAAGAATAAGGAATCGTTTTCCGAGTGTGTTGACTTTTTCGGCACGTATAGTATGGTCCACTTTAAATCTTGCCTAACCAGATTGTGTTTTAGTTTCATTGCTAAAAAAATTATGTTACGGAAACTATTTGTCACAAAACACAGAAAATAGCATCAAAAGATATTAATGATGAAATTTTTGACAAAAATCAATGTTGTCATAAAATAAGGTTTCATAAAACTTTTGCATTGGGAAAAATGGCTATTACAAATAACAATTTCAAATACACTATCACTAACACAACTTTTCTGTCACAAAACTGTGTATTAGAAAAAAAAAAATTAAATAAGTTTTCCATTTTAAATTGCGATGATATGATTCTTCACTTGTTCTTCACTTAAACAAGTACATGGTGGTCCTAAGCGAGCTTCATTTGGCCACAAAATGTGTCATTTGCAAGTGATATAACCTAGCTTTAAGCAATCATTTATGTGTCTAGCTAACACGAGTTAATGCGCAAGTGAGAGGAGAACCGGTAGTTTGAAACAGAAAAAGCACTTAAGGTGACATGATGTGTTTGTAGTTGCAACAAAAAATAAGAGCAAATTGTATTGCATGCATACCTTATCTTTAGGGATTGATTTGCTTGTATGCAATAAACCATGAGAAACTTTTTTATTATACGCATTAGTCCTTAACCTATCTTTCCAATCTAGATTGTTCCGTTTTTGTTGTAAGTATTACCTCATTGTAATACGAATCCAAGCTCTCAAATTAACACCACCTCAAACTTTATACATAGCATTTCAGAAGCCTATAAAGACTATATGTTCATATATTCCTCTTATTTGTGTCTCATGTGTAGGAAACCACTTGCATTTTCTCTATATTATAAATATTGAAAATTATTAACATATAATCAACATTGTTTAATAGTCATCATAAAAATATTAGTATAAATATGACAATACAAATAATTCTTCAAACCATATCTTCACCACATTCAGGTCTAAGTTCTTTACCTCTCGATTAGTATCCCGAACTTCCTTTGAATTTTCTTGTTGTTATCTAGAAAATTCATACGTGGGTTGGCTAGCGTGGATCAAACGTGAAAAATAAGACAAGATAAAGACAAACAATTTGTACAAGTTTAAAATTAATAAATATACTAAGTAATCTAGAAATTAAAATGTTGAGATTTTACGAGTTTTGTAGACCTTGACAACTTCATCAATGCCTATCACTATCAACGCTCCTCATAAGAGAATTTGAATTATGTTGGGATGATGCTCTACAAGGCTCTCAACAGATACAACAGCTGAAGTAGTCGCAAACAAATTAGTAAAGAAACATGATTCCAACATTTCCATGTAAAATATTCTTTTATGTTAGTTGCAATCATGTACTCATTAACTAACATGTAGTCGTTTTTGCAACCTTATATATGGGTAGTTGTACTTGCTCAAAATGGGTTGCTTACAATAAAGTTCATTTTGTAAAAAAAAAAAAGGTTTCCTTAATAAGACAAGATGGTTATTCATTTCTTGTTTTAGGTGTTCGTTGGTTGTCGTCTCTTGTTGATGTGATTCACAATCACACTAGTGGAAAAATATCTAATTATGTCACACTTTTCATACAAGTGTAAAAAAGTGCGATGGCAATAACATTTTAAATAAAACCAACTTGCCCATACGTAAAACTCTCTCAAATCCTAGCACAAGCTTCTTCTTCCCCATATCTTCCTTATGTGAACAATGTTTCTTACAACTTTTCTCCAACGGCATTTGTATTTGGTCTCTATGATTGCTTTAGAATGGTGAACTTTTCTGTCCGATTGTATTTGATTAATATTTTTTATTGAGGTTACTTGTCTAAACCTCTCTTTGTTCTTTAAATTTGATATTGTGATTGTTATTAGGGATCTCAATCACAACAATGCATGTACATGTCTCTATTGAGTTGTGGTTGCTTAGCTTTGATATTGTAATTGTGTTATGTTATTTAGATTTATAAACTTGAAATTATGAATATTGAAATTAATTTGTTAAAATTAATTTATTAGAATAGATGAATGCTTATTAGATGTTTAAAATTGAAATTTGAAACTTGAATGAAAAAAATAACAAGAACTAACTAATTATTTTAGTCCCTTATAGAGTTTACATTTCAGAGATTAAATTATAGGTAATTTATACGATATATTTTAGGAAAATTTAGGGAAAGTTTTGGTTCATCATAGAAGTAAGTTCATTACAATATGTTTAGGTGATATTGTATGTTTTTTGTTGATAAATTCTTTTCCGACAACACCAACACACGCTATTAAGATCAAGCATAGTCAAAGAGCTTAATTAGTACAAACCAGTATGTTAAGAAAATAACAGTAAGTGCAATACAATAAAAACAATTAGTTGACTTTCAAAAACAGTTGACTGATTAATCGTGCAGAGAAAAAAATAAGCAGAAAATAAACGTGATTAAAGATCAAAGGAAAGAGAGCTATAACACAAGACCTTCATTCAGTTTTCCTTGCTAACAAGCAGGAAATTTTACTAAACACAAGTCAAATGTACACTTAATACATTCAAGAACCAATCTTGCACCCTGCAAGATTATAAAAAACCTTGTGCAACACCCTGTTACACTTCTACATATGTAAACTTTAAACAAATATAGACTAAAATACCTTACAATCAATGTAATTGAATACAAAACACTTTTACAACTAGACCAATGGGTTACAGTGAACTTCCCTGACTGTAAAATAGTAGAAAACAGTGCAGTGCAAGCATAGTCCAGAGGAATTTGTTCCAAGATCCTCTTTCTTGGTTTCTTTTGATCAAAAACTCAATTTTCTCTCTAAGAGAACTAGTAGTTGTGCTTCAGAATGCTCTCAGTTCTCTATCTCTCTCAAAATCGTGCTTTGGTCTTTTACAACTCGAGAAATACAATCACACGTAAAATAATGAATGTAAACTATGCTAGTCTTAAAGTCTGTTTGATAGAGGAGCCTTCATGATGCTTTGCTTCCTTGATCTCCACTTGAGTTTGTAGAAGGATCTTCAAACATACGAAAGAATTGAAGAAGGAAGATGAACAGTTGAAGATGAAGATGAAACGTTGAAGAAGGAAGATGAACGGTTGAAGATGAAGATTGTTACCACCAAGAGATGCTATATTGATTTGATGAAGTCAAACCAATTACAACTAAAGCTGCTGAGTTAATTTGAAGAAACTAGTCAAGTTGACCATGTCAAGACCAAGTGCTTTCAAGTGAAGATGCATGGAGTTTGCATGGAGATTGAAGTTTTTGGGTCTAGGCTTTAGGTGGTGTTGGTGTGTCTAGATTGAGGTTAAAAACTGTGATGATAAATGTGTTGATCATTGATAAGCTCCATTGTGAAAATTGGCTTTAGCAAGGTTTTAAAAAATCATTAAAATTAGATTTCAGATTTTGATAAACCGTTTTAACTATCTTTTAAAATTTAGTCGACCGAGTGTCAAATCAATCGACTAAAGTTTGACAGTTGTCACTACAGATGTTTATATAGCTGGTGCATTTTCAAAAGAAGAGTACAGAGAGAATTTTCGAACATACTACACTGATCTGATTTGAGATTTTTCAAGCAATAGAAAACGCTACCACACTTTTGAGATCAAGATCAATTTGAAGTTTTCAAAGAATTCATCAAGAACTGAATTTCTGCATTCTGCTGGAGCTTGGAAACTGACTGGACATTTCTACATCATTGATCTGACCTCAGCCTAAGCACTCTATATCTGTTTCTTCTTACATTTCTGATCTGTTGTATAAAGTCGCTTTTGTTAGTAGATTTCTGTGTAAATCTTTCAATTGTATTAAAACTGCTACTGTGTTCTTGAATTATTGGAGTGTAATTCATTGTACAATGAGTCTGTACTGGTGGTTTTCCTGCTACGGGGAGCAGTGTGAGGCATTTCTGGGTTATATAGTGGATTCTGTATAACTGTGACTTGCTGTAGGTTTTAGCAAGGGTGTTCTTCAAACACACAGTGGACTCTGTATAGTTTCTTAGTCTGCTGTAGGTTCAGCAGTGGTTTGTTGCAGGGAGCAGTGTGTTCTTGCTGTGAGCAAGTGTTGTAAACTTGATCAGTTTGATCATTTTTAGTGAAATCCTTACTGTGTGTGAGGGACTGGATGTAGCTCGTTTTGTTGGGTGAACCAGGATAAAAAAATTTGTGTTCTTGAATCTTCTTTCTCTATCTTGATCACTGATTTAATTGATTGGTTCACTATGTAGTATAAACTGTTTTCAGAATCAATAACTGGACTCTATTGGTTTATGACTTAATCATCTTTTAATAATTGTTTCTTTTATATAAAGAATTTAATTTTTTATTGGTTCTTAATAATTGAAACTGTCAACTGGACTAAATCTGACCAGTTCATTATGTGTTGTTAAATTCTTTATGTTTCAGTGTAGTTAATTAGATCGTTTCCGTTGTTGCATTTGAATCAAGTCTATTTAAAGCATTTGAAATGTGATAAATCTGTTTGGTTTGCTACATTGTGTTGTGACTTGATTGAGTTCTGTTTACTGATTCATTCTACTGCACTGTTCAGTAAAGTCAATAAAGATCCAGTATATCAAACTGACTTGCATTTTCCTAAAGGTTCAAATAGTTTTGAAAAAGATTTTGAAATCCAATTCACCCCCCTCCCCCTCTTGTATTTCAGCCAAAACAGTTTCTTACAAAGATTAAGTGTTTGAGATGGAAGATGAAATGTTAGGTAAAGATGAAATAAACTAGGTGATAAAGGATTTCATGGAAGAGTTTGGGCCAACTAGCAAAAGGTTCTTCAAAGTTTCTTTAAAGAAGAAAACTCGAAGGAGAGCTTGAATAATGAGTTGAAAATTTAACAGAATTTCATTACTTCAATCAAGCTTATTTTTACAAGTAATAAGCACTTCTATTTATAAGTGTCTCAAAAACTCTCAAATGATAGCATGACAAGTGATAAGCTGTGAATGGAGAGGATCGTCTCCATTAGAAGAGTGTCATGTGGCAAAAAAGCATGGAAGGCATGTGGTGCCACCTAACCCTAGCTTGCATGGCAAACTTTCCTCTCCTAGTGTTAGGGTTTTTTCTTCTACAACACTTGGCCCAAAATGTAAGGTCTAAAATTAAAAACCCTATACTACCTTGGCCCAAAATACATGGCCAAAATTATTCTAAACTATTCTAAACAATTTATACAATTTAGAGGACTTTTACTTGATATTCTATTTTCTCCAAAGTGATCTCTCCATGATTGTATGCGGGCTCGTATAGGTGGTTGAAAGCCCAAATAAGCTCAAATGGACCAAATGTTCTAGAAAGTTCTTGATCTACCCTCTAGCACGTTGTCCTCTTTATTCTTTAACTAAGATGGCAGGGGCGTATTCCATTAATGTCTCTCTCCACTCCTTAAGTGTTTAGCTCTGCACTCCCAAGTGTTTACTCTCACCTTCAGCTCCAGTTGGTGGCCAACAATTCTTTGAACTTTTACTTTAGTACAAAGGGAGAATTAAACATCATTTGCTTGAAGCCATTCAATTTCAATTAAATTATATTTCACTTGGAGGAACCTAAAAATTTAAAGCAACGACAACTTAATTTAAAAGGCTAAACTCACATGGATTATTAAACTGACTAACTCAAGGAATTTAGAAATAATTGACAAACTAAAATTAAAGCACACAAAAACTAGTTGGTACACAATTTCAAAATTCCTAAAGAAAGGCACTAGAATGGATTAAAAAAACCAAAAATTAAAACTAGAATGTTTTTTACGGTAACTTGGATTATTTATTTCCTTTTTGTATAATAATGCTTATGCTCTGAAATTTTGACCAGTAATACATGAAAATGTGTAGAAATTTTTTGTGCACAATAGAGGTCATTCATAATCTGAAGTAAAAAATGATAAATCAAATACCAACAGAGGTCTTGTTCAACAAGCTATGCAAATCCTTACATTGAAGCTCAATGCTTTTGGCTTTTCCTATTTATGTTTTTATTTTCTATTTGTTTTTATGTTCCTTTTTAATATATTTTTCAAAGCATCTCAAATGTCCCAAATCCAGATTATGAAATCAAAGTTCTCAATATTCAAACTGTAGTAAACAAAACCAGCCAATACTGTAATCTTTAGGAAATTAATTTGAAGAAACCTAAGGAATTTCAAAAAAAGAATTTATCAACTCAAGATATCATAGAAACTTAATTCTAGGACATTTATCGATGATCTAATAGCAAGTGAAAGAACTCAAATTCTAAAAATACAAACCTCACAAAGGAACAAATATTTTCCAACTTTCAACATGATTTAAAACCTTCTAGTACACAACAAAAGCAAGAAAATAAAATTTAAACAAGTACTACTAGAAATTTATGACATAAATGGATTCATATGACATGATAACATGCATTCAGATTTAGAAAACTAAAATCAAGCCTCTCATACATCAATTGAATCGAACAAAATTATCAAGACTCAACAAAAAATTAAAAGCCCAAGTATACAACACAACACCTAATTAAGCATGCTTTTGGACGGTTCAAGAGGATTTATATATTTTAAACCGATTAAATGGAAGAAAACAACATTTAAATGGTGAAAAACAAACTAGATATGTAAAACATTTTATGAAAAACACGAATTTTGAAAAATACAACAACATAGACTTAACTTTTGAAGTAAATGTGGCTCTGGAGGTCACTAATTCATAATGTTGATTAGGAGCTTATTAGGATTTTGCGCCTAATTGGGCTTGTTTGGATCTCCAAACATACTTTTGGGATCAAGTTCAAAATTGGAGAAGATTACTATAGAAAATTTTAGATCATCAACATTACAAGACCTCTAGTTATAAAATTGTATAGAGTAGTGTAGAATTTATTTTGGGCTAAGTAGAATAGGATTTTTGGGTAAAGTAGAATAGGATTTTGGGCCTTAAAGTCAATAAGAAAAAGTGGATGGTCACCTTTGAAAGAAGCCTCTAAGAAGGCGCCACCTAGAAAAAAATAAGTCCAAGAAGGCCTCACATGCCTCTCCAAGTAGGGGCCACATGGGAGCTTCTTCTCTTAACTTATTTTGCCACTTGTCCACCTATCATTGGAGAGTATTTGAAGCTTGGGCTGCAACCAACCTTTGCCACATGACACTCTCCCAATGGATAGGATGCCCTCCACTCTTGGCTTGCCACTTGTCAAGCTCTTATTAGAGAGTTTTTTAGAAACTTGCAAGACAAGTAATCTTTTAGTCTATAAATAAGAAGCTTACGTAATTGAAAATTTAGTTTTTGAATGAGTAATGAAATGTTGGTCAATTTTTGCCTCTTCAACTTGTTTAAGAACTCTCCAAAGAGTAGTCTTCTTTTTAGACTAAACTCTTACTTCCTCTTAAGTATGTTGACCTAACCTCACACCTAATTGACTTTCAAAGTTCATGTTCAACAATTCAAACTACTTTAATCTCCAATAATTCTACTTCATCTATCTCAAATCGTGTCCACAACAACAATCCTCCAAGAAGAAGCACATTGAAAGAATTGCATTATTTGGCACTAGAGCTTAGGTTCTTCTAGAGATAAGTGTTTCTTCCATTTTTCTTCTGTTGTATAATTGTTGTTTCGCATGTCTTGAATATATTTTTGATGTTATACATTCATATATCTCATTTTTTATTGTTTAAATTCATTGTTCTTGCTTGAACCATCATTAGTAGTTCCTTAGCTGTTATTGTTTAAGTATTGTAGTTGTTTTTTATTTGTTTGAGTCATTTCTTCAAGTTTAATTGATAACAACGGTTTATATTGATATTGTTTTCAATTATAATCTTTACATGTCATGTTTAAGCCATGTGATTCCTTCAATTATCATAAACTTCTAGAATAGAACTTGAATGTAAGCTATTTGTGAAAAATGCCTTGTAGGCGTTTGTTAAAATCTCTTAACTAAACTGCACTTGTTTGAACCTTTGTGTACTTTTCCTTTTTTGTTTTTGAGTTTCTTAACTTTCTAATAGATCACTAGTGAGTTTCTTAGAGTTATGTTTCCATTGTGTCTAGTTGTATTGCTCCAATTTATTGGCTTCCTAAGGATTCCTTCTCGTTGGAAAATTTTACTTTAGTAGCACTAGTTTGGAAAATTTGTTTAAAAGAAAGTACACCGTATTTTATTGTAAAATTTTGTGTGTGTTCACTTTAAAATGTTAAGAACATTTTTTTAAAAAAAAGGAGCATTCCAATTCAAAGTAGAGAAAAATGATAAATCGAAAATGCATGAATGTTGATTGTTCAAAAAATAGAGAACGTTGCTAACTTGCCCTTAAGTTTTGTTGTTTTTAAATTCTTCCAGTGGTGTTTTCAATCAAAATTTGTTATTGTGTTTTTTATATTAGATATAAATATCAAGTTCAAAAACAAAATAGAAAAAAATACATATATCAAATAGTCATTGTTGTGAGATTACTCTAATTGTTGTTTTTATTTTGTAATCTAATCTAGAGCTATTCTTAGGTATCCTTTTGTGTGCCTAATTTTCTTGCTAGCTTTAATTGCTTGTTTTGTGTCACTGAAATGTTCTTTCAGTTTTTCAAATATAAAATCCACTTGAGTTTAACATTTTAATTTGAGCTTTTCTTTATTATACTTCTTTACCTCTTGAGTTTAACATTTGTGAAAACTCTTTCGGCACTTAATCTTTAGTTGATTTTCCAAATTTTTTGTGGAATATTTTCAAACAAAAGATGAGTGAACATGTTTAAGAAATAATGAGGGAGAGTGGGTAAGAGAGAAGTTGAGAGAAAATGGAAAAAAGAAAGTTATATCAATGGAAGAGTTAAAACCCATGCTTAAACTATACATGCAACACAAGAGAAATTTAGGAGTAAACATGGGGAGGAGTCAAATAGGAAACGAGAACATCATAAAGACTCTTATTACCAAAGTAAAGATCAGAGGTGTAGTAATCTTTGTCATAGTAATTTTTATCCAGTACCCCCTGAACATCATCATAGGCATAAAGCTCCAACCTATCCCCACGAGCCTAAGGTTGACCTTCCCCCTTTCTACCGAAAAGACAATGTTAAAAAATATTTAGATTGGGAGATAAAGGTTGAGTATATATTTGAATGCTACTAGATAGATCATGAAAGAAGAGTATCTTTAGCTACCTTAAGCTTTCAAGGAACAACTTTGGATTGGTGGACATCTTTAGTTCACAACCTTAGGACCCATCATGAACCCCAGATTTAGTATTCGGTTGAACTTAGGGTTATCCTAAAGAAAACATGTGTTCTCCTATTATTATAGAAAATTGATGAATAAAGATCGTACACTCAAACAATGGAGAATGAGTGTAGAAGAGTATAGACAAAAAATGGTGTTACTCATGATGAGGGTCAGGATTAAAGAAGAACCTAATAAAATAATAGATAGGTTTTTCAATGGTCTTGACCTAGATATTAGGAATAAAGTTGAGCTACTACCCTGTAATGATTTAAATGAACTAGTGAAAAACTTTGTGTGAAGGTAGAACAACAATATGCTCAATATTATACCCCCTTACAAACTAATCATGAATTTTAAGAGGGAGGGATACTCCTCCAACTCTAGATCTCAGTTTAAAGACCCATGGGACAAGGATATGAAAAAGAAAAGAAAAGAAAAATATAGAGGAGAAATAAAAGAGCTTGTAGAAAAGGCAAAACAAATTTATTGTTGGAGAAAAAGAATTTATAAGAAGAGAAAAAAAATAGAGAATTATTGCAGGCTTTTATCATACAAAAAGAACAAAAAACCAAGAAAGAAAGAGAAGAGAAAGAGAGGAGAGAAATAGAAGAGAAAGAAAAGATAGAAAGAGAAGAGAAAGAAAAGAGGAAAATAGTAAATGAAGAATAGAAAGAAAAAGAAAAAGAGAAAGAGATTTAAATAATAGAAAAAAAGAGAAAGGAAAAATCTTTGTCTGAAGTTGAATCACACATTGATAAAATTTTCTATGCCAAAAATAAACCATGTGAGGAGTTGTATAAAGTAAAAACTTTGTTTGAAGTTGAATCAAACATTAACATAAACTACTAGGTAGAAAGCTCTTGTAAGGAGTTCATTAAATAAAAATCTTTATTTGGAGATAAACCAAATAAAGACATAAACTCCTTTCTCATAGAAAAACCTTGTGAGGAATTGTTTGAAATAAAACAAGCAGATGAAAAGATTAGGCTACTTCATAAGGTAGAAAAACATAAAAATAAAACTAAAGGTACTCTTGTGTCCAATGTGTCTATTTATCAGGTAAGGGGTACATTGGCCTTGGAAGAAAGGTCTTTTCTTATATTTTTCTCCTTAAATTTTCTTAACAAATATCATCTATTTTATTGCTTGATTGTTTCTATAGGATGATCTTTGATCCCTGAGGAAACTTAAAATTAACAAATAAACTTTGTAGTTGTTTGATGCAGGATCTAAAGATAGATCTTTTCAAGATGGAGGGTATAATGGAAACCCGTCTCCAAGACTGCAACAAGAATAGAAAGGTCATTGGGTTAGCACCTTGATCATGAGCTTATCAGGAGTTTGGGCCTAATTGGGCTTGTTTGGGCTTCCCAACAAACTTTTGGGCACAAGTTCAAAATTGGAGAAGACCACTCTAGAGATTTTAGAGCTTTAATATTACAAGACCTGTAGTTGTAAAAATTGTATAGAGTAGTGTAGAATTTATTTTGGGTCTTGTATTTTCAGCCAAGTAGAATAGAATTTTGGGCCTTGAAGCCCATAACAAGAAAGTTGATGGCCAGCTTTGAAATAAGCCTTCAAGAAGGGGGCACCTAGGAAAATAAGTCCAAGAAAGCCCCACATGCCACTCCAAGTAGGTGCCACATGGGAGCTTCTTCTCCTAGCTTCTCTTGCCACTTGTCCATCTCCGTTAGAGTGTATTTGCAGCTTGGGCTGCAAGCTATCTTTGCCACATGACACTCTCCCAGTGGAGAGGATATTCTCCACTCTCGGTTTTCCACTTGTCAAGGTCTTATTAGAGAGTTTTTTTAACACCGAAGTTGCTATGTGATTTGATGAAGTCAACATGGATCAAAGCTTGCAAAGTGGATTACTCAAAGCAATCATGGAGCTTGATGGAGTTTTGGTCTAGAACTTAGGTTGGGTGTGTGTGAGTGGGTTTTGGTTCAAAATCCTGAATTGCATAGCATATCACTCAAAGTAAGCTCTAAAATTTATTTTGTTTTACAAACTATTAAGTGGTTCTAAAATGAGGATTAATAGATTTTGAAAAACATATTTTAAAGAGTAAGTTAGTAAATTTTTTTTCAGAAATCAACTTACTGGAATTTTTTTAAGTCACAAAAAAATTCAATCGATTGAATGATTGAAATAATTGATTAAGTTTTTGACATATTTAAAAACCAGTTTTCTTTTATAAAGGGGAGCACGTGTTTTCATAAGTAACCAAGACATTTGATTGATCAATTGTGATTTTCTAAGAGAGAAAAACGTGCGTACACCTTGAGAACTTGTTACATTCGATTTACTTCAAGAAAAAACTCAAGAACCTTAATCTTGGAGCCTTGCATTAAGTGGGTTTCATGCAATTCTTGGTTCTGCACCAAAGCTAAGTCTTCTACATTGTTTTTCATCCATTTGTAATCAATTTTTGTGTAAAAGTACTTATGTTTTGTACTACTCTTGATAATTCTTGTATTGCGAGTGGTGTGGTTGCAAATCACATAGGTTTTGTGATTTGTAATAGTGAGGTTGGTTCCCATATTGCATAGGGTTTGTAATTTGGGTTGTGGAGTAGGGTTCTGCACAGTTTTATAGTCGTTTGGTGTGCAGTAGGTTGTGTGCTGCGGGGTGCAGTGTTAACTTGCTGAGAGCAAGGGTATTTGTGTTATACTAAACTAATCTTGGTGTTCTTGATCTCTCTTTCTCTCTTCTTGAATGCTCTTTCTTATTTATTGTCGCTCGCTCAATTAATTGTTCTTCACGCTTAATTGATTGTTCATTCTATTGGTGTTATTTTTGTGTTCCCTGGAACTGTTTTAAATATCTCTTCAATTGACTGTATTTGTTCTTCATTCTAATTGAGTGTTTCCAATTACTGTTCTTGTTGTGTAATTGATTTTATTTCTGGGAATTTGCCTTCTAGAAACAATTGTTATTTCTGTTTCAATATATTAAATCTGGTTTGATTTGCTGTGTGAGTGTTTTTTAGTTAACTGTTACTACTATTCATCTGATTGTTTCTGGGCAGTGTTATATTGTGTTTCTATTCAACTGATTGCTTCCGCATTTTAATTTGATATTTTTGCTAATTGTTGATTTGTGCACTTTAATCAATTTGTTGATTGTGTTTGTCAGTTTACTGGTTCTTGACTGAACTGGTTTACTCCCTGATTTCAATAAATTATTTATGTGTTTCAGTAAATTGTTTCTTGCTATTTTTCAGCTCTGTGTTCTATTTCAGTTGATTATTTTTTATCTAGAATATATTGATTCTTTATTGTGCACTTATGAATTGCATTGTTGGTTGTTTCAGTAAAGAACTTTCATTCTATACTTAAATACTTTCCGTTTTTGCGAAAATTTTTGAAAGTTCAATTCACCTCTCTTGAACTCGGCCTAATTTTGATTTCAAGTTTTTGAGAAACTTGCAAGACAAGTCATCTTTTACTCTATAAATAATAAGTTTGTGTAATTGAAAATTTAGTTTTTGAATGAGTAATGAAATGATTGTCAATTTTTGCCTCTCCTTTATTAGACTAAACTATAGCTTCCTCCTAAGTGTGATGGTCTAACCTCAGTCCTAATTCACTTCCAAACTCCATCTCCAACACTTAAAACTAATGTAATATTCAATACTTCCCCTGCATCTATCTCAAATGGCATCCACAACAACAATCTTCTAAGAAGAAGCACATCAAAGCTAGAATTGCATCAAATTAATAAGGTACCTTCCTTATCTCTTTGTTCTCTTTCTCATTCTTTAGGCACTAAGACTAACTCAATTTGGAATGTGCAAATAATGAAACTCGAATAGATCTTACACTATGAATATTGAACATTTCAAGAATCTTCTGATTGTAAGCCATTATTTTTCTCTTGTCTTTGCAGTAATTCAACAAAAATTAACATATAGTATAAGTATGATCAAGTCACCATTTTTATAGTTATTTCACAAATACATGATGGTATGCAAAAACTTCTTGAATTTTTGTTGCGTCATAAAGAGATTGAACTTTGTGTACCGTTATCTTTGAGTTTGTTTAAGATTGTAAAGGTTTTCTTCAAATGACAAAAAATCTTTTTGGCTTATTCTTCAAAATCTTCTAATTGCTCCACATACATTTCTTCCCCTAATTATCGACGCATAAAAAATAATGCTAACATCAAGTTGTTTGATCTCCAAATCTAGTTTAACAATTAGACATAAAGAATTTTTCTAAAAAATGTTATCTTTAATGTTGGTGAACAAATTTCTTCAAAATCTATGTTTTCTTATACTTCCAACCTTTCATGATAATTTGTATTTATATGTAGCATATGGGTTGTTCTCTTTAATCTTGAACTTCAACACGCATTATTTTTTATAATTCCCTTTTTCTTTTGATAATTACACCAATTCATAGGTCTAGTTCTCTTTCAAGAATTGAATTTCTTCTTTCATGACATGTAATTATTCTTCTTTGTCTTTCATGCTAGTGACTTCTTCAAATATTTGAAGTTCTCTTTCTCAATCAAGTTGAAATATTCAATTGAGAAGTACTTTCTTAATGGATGTCAAAATCTTATGAATCATCACACTTGAAATTCTTGTTTTAATTGACTATTTTCTATTGCTTGATCTTTGTCTATTTGATCAAGAAGTTCGTTTGTCTCTTTAGATTTCTACATTGATTAACTACTTTTATTTGATTGATTCTTTTTTTGTTTGTTGTTCCATTAAAGTTTTTTCCTCGAATTAATAGGATTTAACTGACTAAGTGAAATGGTGTCATCTAACACGATTTCTTTGCTGTTGAACTCTTGTCCAGTTTGCATAATTTTTTTTGTGTTGTATCCAAACTCGTTCCTACTATTGGCACCACAGTTATGTTGTCCAATAAAGATTCTTTTTCTAAAATGAGTTGTATTAAGTTGCAACTTACAATTGATGTAACATCTCTCATTTTTTTTAAAAAAAAGATAGGATGTTAAATATCTAAACCATATAAGGAAACACCATAAAAAATTTTACAATTTTCTAACAAGCATAGATACGCACAATCAAACCTTAAAATATAAAAAAAAATAGCTCAAAATACTAAAATAAAAAAATAATAGTAAATGATGGAATTTTGAAAAAAAAAATAGATCCAAAATATCCATTGGCTATTATTTGACCATATTCGTTGCCTCATTTCGAGCAACTTTAATTTTTGGAACGTCTTAATCCGAACTCTCTATAAAAAGTTATGACCATTTTAAGTTTTTTTTTGGCCCAAAATTTTGAGAACTCAAAATCATTGATAAATTTATACAATCTAAGGACTTTAATATCTGTAGGAACAACTGGCTCCAGAAGAGGGGTTGAATGGAGCCTGAACTCAATTCGCTATAAATAGAAACCACCAACCAAGACAAAAATATATAAGCACAGATAAAGCAGTTTTATACTGGTTCACCCTAATCTCTTAGGCTACGTCTAATTCTCCCTTGAACAAACCGTTCAAGAGGTTCCACTATTCAGCAAATAGTTACAACGAGTACACAAACCTCTCCAGGTTACAACGAGTACACAAACCTCTCCAGGTTATCACGAGTACACAAACCTCT
>Ga0209489_104672_pt1 | contig 24947 bp, 16 predicted proteins | sample SiratrowhiteBW_FD_187527 | JGI IMG/M metagenome (GOLD analysis project Ga0209489, IMG submission 187527) | Root nodule microbial communities of legume samples collected from California, USA - Siratro white BW (SPAdes) (version 2) | ecosystem: Host-associated > Plants > Roots > Nodule | place...
CAGAAAAAATGGAAAAAGAAAAGAAAAAATAAAATAAAAAAAAAAAAAAATAAAAAAAAAAAAAAAAATAAATAAAAAAAAAAAAAAAAACAAAGAAAGAAAGATATAGATGTTGAAAGAAGAGTGGAGATAAACCAACCTTTTTTGAAAATTTAGGGTTTATTTTAATTTTGTTGGGGTTATATAGGAAGATTATTAAGATTGGAAATGAAACAGAAATGTGGAGATCTAGCAAGAACACCTACCTGTAGAGTATCTGGAAATTCACAAATTGGATTGAATGTATAAAAAAAAAAAAAAGTAAACAGAAATTGATTTGCCCCTTCTTGACTCCCCTCCACGTGGCCAGCAACTGTTGGTTAGGCAGTGTGATCCATGATAATTGACCACTTTTATAACCATAACCATGTTTAATGTGTATATTATATAAATTATAAAATAAATATTAAATTAATTAGCATAATAAAATTTATAAATATTCTTAATATCTTGACAACCATATTTAATGTGCATATATCAATTTTATAAATATTCTCAATATCTTAACAACCTTACTTTGTTGTATATATAGTCAAAAATAATATTTGTTATTTTTTCTTTTGTTTTCAATCTTTTCAGCCTTTATGTTTTATTTTACTTTTTTATCTTTTTTATTTATTTCAATGTTAGTCAAAAGACATGCAAGTTTAATAATTCTGGTTTAAAGTCATTTAAAGAAAACTTCATATCTAATCATGACATAATATATAGTTAAATATTAATTTATTTATATTTATTTGTATAGTAAGTTAAATATGGTTATGATAATATATTTTGCTTATGGTATTTATTTTTTCGTGTCTATTATATATTATTGTGATGGCATGGTTATGATAATATATTTTGCTTATGGTATTTTATTATTTCGTGTCTATTATATATTATTGTGAATGCATATATGAGACTCATGTTACAGGTAATGGTAACATTATCTTCTAAATGATTAGATATGATAAATAATTATTTTAATTGAAATTATAGATTTCATATAGAATTAGTATATTAATTTATATTAATTTTGTAAATGCTAATGGAAGAACATAAGTTTATATATTTATTTGATTATTGTTGCTCATGTGGATTACTTGAAAAATTGGACATGCTTACAAATTTGGTAATTTTAATAGTCTCATTATAGTAAAAAAATTAATTTTGATAAGGGTATGTAAAGGAAATTGTACAAAGAGTGATAAATAACAATACTAATGACTTTGCATGGATTAATGAAAATTGACATATAACAACTTAAGGTCTTTGAAAATTTCTTTCTATTAAATTTATTAATTATAGATGGATGGTGTTATTTATGATTGGTTAGCTTTTACACCTTTGTGATGTACCTCTTTAAAAGTAGTAGAGGAAAAATATGAAAAGATTTAATTTTTAAAATATTAAGAATTCATATTAAAAATTCATATAATGAGAACTAAAGATTGATTTTATTTATAGTGAAGAACTAACTCTTTGTTAACAGTTAATTATTTAAAAATTATTTTTGAGATTGTCTTGTAGTATTAGTTCATAGAAAACTTTGTTTTATCATATATAAACTTTAAAATTTTAAAGTCTCGCATTTGTAAAGATATTAACAAATGCGAATTTATATATAGTATATTCTTTAAAATGGACTATTTTTTTTTTTAAAACAACATTTAATAAAGAAAAGTTAAATGTACAAATATATTAAAATTGAATAAAAAAAAACTCTTAATAATACATATAGAAGAAGGGAGGAAGAAAAGAGGGAGGAGGAAGAGAGAGGAAGAATTGTTTTTAACATTCATCTAGGTGGGTTTACACCTATAAAAGAAAAACATTTTTGAATGGACATAATTAATTTTATAATATCTTGCCGTATATATATTTTTTGTACAATTTTAAATAATCATATATTAATTTCATGTATGCAATAGGTAATCTTAACAAACTTGATGTTTAAAAACCTATAATGCATATCCATTTATTATTGTATTACACATAACTTTAAATTATGTTATAGATAATAATATTTTTTATATAGTTATTATTTTTATATTAAGAAATTTATGATTTAAATATTATATCTACAAATCTAGTTACATTGGATTTAAGCTATTGACATTAAATATTCAATTAAATAATACATCAATTTTTAATATATTTTCAACTGTATTAATTACATTTAGAATACCAAAATAATGATTTTACACACTATTATATAATATAATATTTTTAATATATTTTTTATTTAAATTATTATATTTTTTACATAACAATAAATTTTATCATTACAAATATTTATTTCAATAACAAAAGTCCCATAGATATACACAGGTCTTGGACTAGTTTAAATGAATAAGGTAAATTTATTTTATGGCTTAATTAAGTTGAATAAGTTGTGCTGACCACCTTCTTATATTAGTATTTTAGGTTACACGGTAATAAATATTTTATTATACAACTAAATTTATAATAAACAATTTTTAATATATAAATTGTTGGAATTAATAATCCATTGTATTTTTTTTAATTTATATTAGAATTATAATAGATTATATATTTATGTGTATAAGATGTCATGCTTATAATTATATTATTATATTAAAATAAATAATTAAAATAAAATTATTAGTAATAAGTAAATATATATATTTTTTAATTAGTCCAAACAATTTTTTTTTCATCTATAGCCGTCCAAACAAAACTGGAATAAATGGTAAAAGTTAAAACCTGTCCAAATGATATTTGCATGAACACTACAAAATAAAAAGGAATAGTTAGCAGTAGACACACCAGAATTTCACACTCCAATTTAGGGTTTACGCTTTTCGGCCGCCCCCGCCGCCGCCGTCAGCAGCAATGGCAGACACATCTTCTCCTCCGACGGACCAACTCGCAGCCGCCACCCTCGACGAAGAGGTACCCAAGGCGCATTTCTCGGACCGCGTCCTGATCCGCTCCATCATCTCCCGCCCCGACGGCGGATCGGGCTTGGCCGGCAGGAAGGCTCGCGTCGGCGGCTGGGTCAAGACTGGCCGGAAAGCCGACAAGGACGCCTTCGCATTCCTCGAAATCAACGACGGCAGCTGCGCTGGTAACCTCCAAGTCATCGTTGAAGCCTCGCTCGGCGAACTCGGGCAACTAGTCCCCACTGGAACATGCGTCGTCGTCGACGGCCACCTCAAGCTCCCTCCCGCCGGCACCAAACAGAAGATCGAACTTCGCGCCGATAAGGTCCTCCACGTCGGCCCCGTCGATCCCGCCAAATATCCTCTGCCCAAAATGAGACTTACTCTCGAGTTCCTCAGAGATTTCGTTCATCTTCGTTCTAGAACCAACACGGTACCATCCTCTTTTTTTGTCATAAACTGCAATTCTAAAAGTGTTCATGAATTTAGCCATTATAACATAATCTTGATCGATCAAGAGGTTTTATAGTGTTATCAAGAGGTTTTATAGTGTTATCGTGATTTTGTGACTTAACACGGAGTCTGATTGCATGAGTGCAAAAACCTTTAGTTATTATCTAGATTTGGGAAATTGTGGACAGATTGTGAGAAATTGCTGAAAAATGGGACCTCAATTGTTATAGATAAACTTAATTGATTTGATTTTTATAATTTTTTGGAGTTCTAATTATGTTGTGTTGTGTGTGATTGCAGATATCTGCGGTGGCTAGAATTAGAAATGCTCTTGCTTATGCTACGCATACATTTTTCAACAAAGAAGGGTTTCTTTACGTGCACACACCGATTATTACCACTAGTGATTGTGAGGGTGCGGGTGAGATGTTTCAGGTGACGACTTTGCTGAGTGAGGCTGAGAGATTGGAGAAGGAATTGTTGCAGAATCCGCCTCCTACGGAGGCAGATGTGGAGGCGGCTAGGTTTGTTGTTAAGGAGAAAGGGGATGTTGTGTCTCAGTTGAAAGCTGCCAAGGCGACTAAGCCGGAGATTAGTGCTGCTGTGGATCAGCTTAAGAAGGCGAAGGAGAGTCTGGCTAAGGTGGAGGAGAGGTCTAAGCTTAAGCCTGGGATTCCTAAGAAGGATGATGGAAAGGTGGATTATGGGAAAGATTTCTTTGCACGTCAAGCGTTTTTGACGGTTTCAGGTCAGCTTCAAGTTGAGTCTTATGCATGTGCACTTAGCAGTGTTTATACCTTTGGCCCAACTTTTCGCGCTGAGAATTCCCACACTTCGAGGCATTTGGCTGAGTTTTGGATGGTAGAACCTGAGATTGCGTTTGCAGAGTTGAAGGTATATGAAAATTTCAACTCACTCATAATGATCATGATTATGTTCAGATGCAACATTATTGTTGATGGTCTTACTGGTCGTACAGTTATCTGTTGAATGTTGATGCCAAAATTTATTTTTTTAAGTCAGGGCTGTGATCTTGTGAATTTTTCCAGTGCAAAGTTGCCTACTTTACCTGTTTATATAGGATTTGGTGTTTTTACATTTTTGTGGTGGAAGTTGTAAAGTCCATGGTTTTGTATTTCTGTGTAGGATGATATGAACTGTGCCGAGGCGTATGTGAAATTTATGTGTCAGTGGTTACTTGACAACTGCCTTGAAGATATGGAGTTTATGGCTGATAAGTTTGATAAAGGATGCATCGATCGTTTGAAGTTGGTTGCTTCCACCCCCTTTATTCGAGTTTCGTATACAGAAGCAGTGGAAATACTAGAAGACGCTGTGAAGAATGGTAAAAAGTTTGAGAATGAAGTGAAATGGGGTATTGACTTAGCATCCGAGCATGAAAGGTATTTTCTAATTTTTATTTCACCTTTGGACTGGCCCTTGTTCTTATTGATTTGCGTTGTGTGATATCTTGATGGAACGGTGTCATGCAGATTCCTGACAGAGGTAAAATTTCAGAAGCCAGTCATTGTCTACAACTATCCAAAAGAAATCAAAGCATTCTACATGCGACTCAATGATGACTTAAAAACAGTGGCTGCTATGGATGTGCTTGTACCAAAGGTGCCTTATTTTGAACATGTTTATGGTGGATGGCTATATTGATGATATTTTTTTGATGGCATAATAGAAGCATGTACTTAAGTAAATGCAATTTTTCAGGTGGGAGAGCTAATTGGTGGAAGCCAAAGAGAAGAGCGTTACGATGTCATTCAGTCAAGGTTCATATATACATATATGGATTTCTTTCCTATGGTTTAAGTGATGTCCTTGGAAGTTATTTGACTTATGTTTTATGTTGCAGAATAAAGGAGATGGGTTTGCCTCTTGAGCCATACGAGTGGTACCTTGATCTTAGGCGGTATGGAACAGTGAAACATGCGGGATTTGGGCTTGGCTTTGAAAGAATGATTCTCTTTGCAACCGGCCTGGAGAATATCAGAGATGTGATTCCATTCCCGCGATATCCCGGCAGAGCAGACCTATGATCTTCCTCTTTCTGATAACTAGTGTTTCTTTTGCACAAGTAGTTAAGTTGAAAATGCAAATGTAGTATTTATATATAGCATTTAATTTTTTTTATGTGGTGGCAGACACCACGAATGGGTCTTGGAGATTCCTTGTTTTTGCCAAACTAATTTATTTTTAAAGGATGCTGAGTTTTGATATGTTATTTAATTCTTTTAATCTCCACTTTCATGCTGCTTTCATTCTAGTTTGACGAATTGAATCTCGGCCAGAAGCTACAATAGTTGCCTATGCTCTAGGCAATGTTAATCTGGATTACACATCGTAGAGAACTTCTGTCATTGTTAGTATCCAATTATCTGAACATTATAACGTCCAAATTCCCAGTGAATAACTAATTTTAGTCTGTTTTTTTTTATCATTGCATACATATTATGGATATGTTAGAATAAATTTTTTATAAAGACTTTTAGAATAATAAAATAAAAAGGTACGGTTTTCTTATAAATTAAAATTAATTTCAACGTAAATTAAGAAAGTAAAGTTTTAACAAATGAGAAACGTATAAATTATTATACGAATATCCTCTTCTACAAACACTCGAGAAAATACTGTTCAGACATATTTTAAGTTAAATATTCCAATTTTCAGGGCATTGCAGTCTGCTTTAAAGTAAATAACTTTATATTCAAAAAATATGTTAAATTATGTTAAAAAATAGTTTTAATTTCTAGATTAAGTGGTTTGATACATAAATTATAATATACTACTTCCAAATTTATTAAAAATATAATTATAATTCTAAATACTGAACTGATTAGCCTAGTTGGACCCATCGAAAAAGACTTATTTTGACTTCTATGGAGATAACCCATTACATAGTTTGAAGTATGAATTTTATTAAAATTTGAGGGTGCATACTGGAAAAGGAGTAAGCTTTAAGCTGATGTAACTTTAAATAATATCTGAAAAAAAGTCAAACAAATTAGTAAAATATATACCCACTTGGCAAAATTTAAAAGCAAACTAAATATTTGGTTAAACAAGTAATAAACTATAAATGAATTTAAATAATTCATGAAACACGCACTATTGCTTGAAAAAGTCTTAAAAAATTATTCTTTCAAATCTTCCAAAAGAATTTTTCTTCACCACAAAAGATATGGGGAATTATATCTTTAAATAATAACTGAAAAAAATCAAATTAGTAAAATATATACCCACTTGGCAAAATTTAAAAGCAAACTAAATATTTTGCTTAAATAAGTAATAAACTATAAATGAATTTAAAATTCATGAAACGCACTATTGCTTGAAAAAGTCTCAAAAAATTGTTCTTTCAAATCTACCAAAAGAATTTTTCTTCACCACAAAAGATTTGGGAATTCTGTGTTTCTTCCAAGTGATAGGAATGCATAAGTGATCGGAATAAACTTTCAAAATTCTATCTTTTTGTAAGTATCATTTCCAAAAAAAGGGGGTGAGCAACAGATAACCAGACTGGTGTCAACTAACAAGTAATAAATTCCACCTTGTAACAAAACGGATCCCAAAAAATGCACATCATTATGCAATTTTTCCAAAAGCAAAGGTTTTTGCAGCAATTTCTAAATCTATGCGAACAGGCATTACCTATGAAGCTCGGACACTTCATTTTTGGTGACGTATCCGTGTCCGACACGTATCGGACACTACACCCATACGACACGTATTAGTGGAGTGTCCAGTTCAAAAGACAATATTTTAAACATCTAACAATTTTAACATAGTTCTAATATAATTTTAAAAGAGAATAATACAATAATTTACTTAAAAACTTGTTAACTTATTATAAAGATAAGATACAAATCTTATATATAATAAGAATATTCAGATTATACATATTTCTTTTGACTTTTTAGATTTTAGATAAAGAAATTACATCTATCTTTTTGTTATATTTGACTAACTTTGTTCATAGATAGTTTTTTAATATATAAATCTTGATTGAAATTGATAGTGATGTAATATATAGATCTGTGTCCCCGTGTCCTATATTTTAGAGACTACACGTGTCTACGTGTCCGTGTCCGTGTCGTATCCGTACCCGTGTCAGTATCCGGGCTTCATAGGGCATTACACATCATTTACACATCATGCACTCTTGTGTTATCTTTGGGCATATAGGTTTGACTGAGCATATACAAGACTCTAACTGGTGAGGCATAATAGAAAATTCATGCACGGCGGGAACAACTACAGCAATGTATCGGTTAGGACGCCAATCATACGACTCATAAATACGGCAAAACATTGACAGCTAAGTGCTTTCTTTACCCATTCATCCAGTAAATGTCAAACTGTTCTGAAGTACAGAGGGATCTAAAACTCTTATAACTCCTCACAGAAACAAATGCTATTACCTCCAAATGTCACCTTAACTGCTATTATAGCTTAACTGATCTCTAATCTGGTGAACTTTCCAATCTTCATCAATGATTCTCATCCAATCAAAGGAAATACAAAAAAGGTAGCTGAATGCACAGAAGAAATCATCACCGTTCCGTGCTGTTGCTGATAAGGATATTAGGCCAATCCACATGATAGATGGAAAATGTTCTTTAGTTTATCTGGTCATGATGCTCCAAAATGATTCGCATGCACATTCCTCCATCACTAGGCATACATCTTTCTAGTTTGCTTTGTAGGTATACATGTACCCACGAAGCTTTCTCACCTCTTCTGATGATTCAGTTAGTAAATGATCCACGTAGAGGCAGACTGCAGATGCTCTGGATCATAGTAACAAAGCAATGCACTTAAAACAGGTTAATGCTCACAAAACAAAAAACAAAACAAAACAGATGGAAAGCACAGCCTACCCAAGAGGACCAAATGGTAGCCAGATTACATCCCAACGGAACTTTGGCAACCTACAAAAAAGTTATTGTTATTATTTAACAGGAAGTTGAGAAGCGCCTATAGATAGCAAAAAACTATGTTTTTAAAAACGGACCGATCATTGAACTGGTTAATGTATTGTCAATAGATAGCAAAAAACTGTGTTTTTTAAAAATTTATTTTGTCCTCCATACCACTATTACTCGAGTAGAATGTACAACTTTCTTTGATCATTTCTCCACTCTATTTGAGCCCATTAGTAGAGCCTCTTGATTCTTGAAGCTAGAAAATCCAAACTGAATATAAACTGAATACCAATGCCCAGAGTTTTGTAATATATTTCATTTCACTTTTCTACATTCAACAATATGCAGAATCCTGTATGGAATATGTATATAAAATACATCAATCATGGTTATCTGGTAACTTTACCTCAACATGTAATACAACCAGAAAACTGCCAGAATAATGCCAGTATACCATGAGTATATGATCCATCTCCTGCGAAGGTTTGACTCATGAAGCAGTCCTATGATGGCAAACAAGCATGCTAAAACAGCCACCCAGTCTGTAAAAGTTATTCAACTAAATAAGTTCACAGCAATGATCCACATAATTAGTGATACGTGGAGAACATATCATATCTCATCGTTGCGAATCAGTATAAGCAGATAATGCAAATAAGGGCATAATACAAAATGAATCAATGGAACAGTTCCTGATATAAAATAGGAAGCAGAAATTCAGACATGAGAAGTGGACCTGCAGATATAATCATCCAAGAGTAGATCTCCTCCATGAAGTAAGCATGATACCGCTGCTTATCAAAGAACAACGGAAGACATAGCATATTCAGTAAGGACGCAATCATGAGATTAAAAAAAAAAAAGAACAGCTAAAAATACTTAATGTTACAAATCTGGAAAAGAGTAAAATGCAGAGCCTTCCCACTATGTCAGATTTTTAACATAGATCCTATTTGGATAAATTTCTTGCATAAACAATTAAAGGAGAAGAAAATAAACAGGTAAAATGAATTGAACTTTTCTGGTAAGTCAAAAATCAACTAGTACACTTCTCCAAAAGCTCATTTGTACAGGTTACTTTTAAATAAAGGGTTAATTCATTTTTTTCTTCTTAATCTCTTCTTTACAAGTTATACTCTCTGTTTCTAAAGATTCTACCAGACGACAGTAATTCAGAACGTGGAAAATATAGCAAAAAGTCTTGAAAATACCAGTTCCCATGGTGTTAAAGCCTGGTGGAAGATGGAGTACAAAAGAAAGACGATGTAACAGAAGAATAAAGTTGCGAATACCATCTATAAAATACAAAAGAAAATCAAGTTAGAAGGAGTCCAATATGTTAAAGATTTTAATCAAATTGTGTTTAACAAGAAAGAAAGGTATCATTGTGTTGTGAATGTACCCTCCATAAGCGACTCTGCTGAGCTTGATTTCTTTCAAGATCACGAACTAACTCTTCCTGCTCTGCGCAACAAAATCTAAGTCTTCACTAATTAGATTATCCAATTCGAATTTATGAAACAAAATGAAATAATTTTTGTGCACTCGTAAATAGACGAGGAAGATCGTACCTTGAGATTCCATGGGACGAGAGTCTCCTTCGTGCACCGGAAGAGAGAGGTTTTCGTCTTCTGAATGGCGAAATTTCCTTGCGAGCTTTTTCATTCTTCTAATTTACCGATTCCTTTCCCTCACAAACTAAACTACACCTTCTTTGTTCGCAGATTTGAAACGGTTCTTGAAAAATCTTGTTCTAATTGTTGCGTATTTCTTTATTTTTATTCGTCAATTTATTCTATGATTAACTATTTAAAAATAAAAATCAAAGACAGATACTATTTTATAAATTATAGTAGGAGAAAAATTATTTTGGTATTTTGTAAGAATATGTTGGCCAGTGAAAAATTAATTAAAACATTGGTGCATTGATAACTATGATAGATTTAACTTTCCACATTAACATTCAGAACTTACCTTTTAATACATAAAATGCTATTATTGCGATACATGTTCCGCAAGGATACAAATTAATATAATATTTAAACTACAGCAAACATTGCAATTATTTTTCTCATAAAATATTTCTAAAATTTAGGCATACATTGGATACATTAGAGTTAACACGAATAGTAGATTTTTTTAAATATATAAATAAATATATATATATATATATAATATTTTTTTAAAAATTAAATAAATAAGAGAAATTAAAAAAAGTTATTTGAGGGATAATTCAATCTTGATACAAAACTATTTAAGTTTATATAGTCACATTTATTCTATTCTATTTTACTTAATGTATTAGATGAAAAATAATTAAGTAATTAAAAAGATTAATTGATATGTTGGATATATTACAGAGGAGTAATAATAATGTAAAAACATCTAGTGCCTAATTGAAATTCAAATTAAAGTCACTAATCCTATAAACACAAACTAAATATATACACATAATTAATCAATTCATTTGTTAGTACTTCATCAAACTTAAGTCTATAAAATCAACTACTTTGACAATACTTAATAAAACTTAAGTTCATCTAATATAAATCACTCACATTAAAATGAAAATTAAAAGAATCTTCAAGTTAGTTTTATCTCCTTCATGAAGCACATCAATAAAAACATTCTCCTCCTCAACATCATCATCTTCCACACCATCTTGGACTTAACCTTCAACCAAGTATTCATCATCTTCATTTGAATTAAGAGTATCATTTAAATCTATATTGTTGTGGAGTGTGATTTTTTTTTCTGGCTAATAAGGAGAAGTCCAAGAAAATGTTGTTAGTGTATGCTCAAATGACTTTGGATATGTGAGTGTGACTTAGGTTTTATAATTAAGAGATGGTTAAAATGTCTTAATTAAATTAATTTAATTTTATTTTAATTAAAATTGAAATGGAATCTCATCAAGAAGAAAGAGTGAAGAGAGATTTTTCATCTATCTTAATTAAATTAATTTAGTTTTATTTTGATTAAATTTGAAATAAAACCCAATAAGAAAAGAAGGAAGAGTGAACTCTTGAGACTCTTCATTTGCCTTAATTAAATTAATTTAATTTTATTTTAATGGAATTTGAATTGAGATTCAATCAAGAGATAGATGTGAAGGTGCAAAACATAAGAGACTCCTCATTTGAAACGAGATGAGACTCTTCATTTGAAGAGGGGTGAGGTGAAGAGAAGCTAAAAAGACTTGTTATTTGAAATGGGGTCGGAAAGGTGAAAAGACTCTTTATTTGTTTGTTTAAATTTTAATTGTATTAATAAATTAATTTTAATAGGATTGGAATGAGGAGTGAAGGTGAGAAGACTCTTTATTTTTTGTTTAAATTTTAATTACATGCATTAATTTTAATGGGGTTGGAATGAGGAGTGAAGGTAAAGAGACTCTTTATTTTTTGTTTAATTTTTAATTACATTGCATTAATTTTAATTGGGTTGTATTAGGTGACAACACATATCACAATGTCAGAATTTAATTACATTAATTTTGAATAAAATTAAACTCAAGAAGATCCTGTGTGGAATTTGAATCAAGTATGTAAAATCTTAAAATCTTATAGGATTTTACAAGTAAACTCTCAATTTTAACTACCATGATTTTAATCACTACAAACATTACAATTATTTTTCTCTCATAAAATACTATTAATGGTATATATTTTAAGCAATTTATTTTGAAGAAAATACTTTACGTATAATATTAAATTAAACATTGATTTATTATTACTAAAAGTTTAACCAAATCTAATTTTTTTCCTGTAATAAAAAATAAACAATTTATTAATATGCTATTTAATCTGCGCTTTCCTTCTTATTTATTCCTCCAAGTTTACGCTCTAATCTATTTAAAGTTTAAATTAAGTTTAAAATTGTCTTGAAGTACATCAAAATATTCCATTTAATAGTTAGAGTTGAATGAAATACTTAGGAATGATTATAGAGTACTAACAGTAAATATAATTCTTAAATTATAAAATTAAATTTACGACAATGCTAGTAACTTTTCTTTAACAATCATATGAATTCTGATGCATTTTTAAAATTAATTATTAATGTATAATTGTATTATTTTAGTTTATTTTATTTAAAATTTTCAAGTTTTTAGAATAAGAATATGAAATTCCTTTTGCTTTTTTATATCAATAATTGTCATTTATCAAGTATTTAAAACAACTTTATATATAGTAAATATTAAGTTACAAAGATCATGATTTTAAATATCAAACTAAATTTGACGTAACTATACTTCTTTTATTTGAGTGATTTTTCCAACTAATGCAAAAACCTAATTGATTGGATGGACAAACACATAAAAATATATAGTCCAATCTAGTTTAAGCGACGACTTGATGGATCCATGGACTAGTATTTGAACAGAAGAGTTGAGATTTATTTAAATTATAATTTGCTGAATAAAAATGGAATGGATATTTGATGTTGAACCTAGTCTAACAATGCGACGAGTATAACCAAGAAAGGCACCCTTAGCTTCGATACAAAATAAAACACAATGTCCACACATTTATTAGTGGATCAGAGATGTGAAAAACAAAAGGAACCACGCTAAATTTAAACAAACATACTTTTCTGAAAAACATTCGATCCACACCGTTTTTAAACATGTTCAGTTCCGTTATTTTAAAAAACAAAACTGATACATGAAAGAACGTGAAACAGATTAGCAAACCAAACTAGACCAAAAGAAAACCAAATGATTTGGACGGAACCGGATATAGAACAGTTAGCTCCACAAACCCGATACTGTTAATTAATCAAGCTTGGCTCAAGCAAAACCACTGTATAAAGGACTATACAATCCGGTTCAGTTTCAGAGTCCTGTTCAATTAAAACTAAACCATCATACAAAACCAGTTCAGTTCAAACTCAACTGTTTCATAGCACCTTATAAAGGGTTCAATTTAGTTCATTTTTAGAAATAACATTTTCTGCATTTTATCAACACTGTTTTGGTGAGACGGGATGGGTTTGCAGCAACAAGAATGAAACTGCAGCTATATTTGCATTCATCCACATCAATGTGGAAATACAGCTAGGTCACAAGGAATTCTAATGAAACTCTTAACAATCATGATCCAAAACTCGATCTCTTCAATTTTAGCTTCTCATCAAGCGCTATAGGCACTCACATTAAGCTCGATAACACTCCAATGTATTACCAAAAAGGCTCAAGCTACCTTTTTCCAAATATTGTTCTTTAACAGAGATTATTCCCCTCACTATCCTCTTAGCAACCAAAATAACAAGGGAAAAGAGTATCTAAACTCAAATGTGTTTCATCTTTCTAAGACAATAAAAACAGAGGCAGAAAATCAATATTAGCAAACTACATATTCCCAATGTCTCAACAAATAAAAGATAAATATAAAATCCGCAAAATCAACTATAACCAACAGATGTATATCAAGTACATAATCAATCCTCATCGTCAATAACCTTAGTGCCCAAACCTTTGAGCTCCTCCTTGGGAATCTCAACGACGGTAACAAGAGAGTATAGCTCTTCTTTGGCATCCTCATCATCGTTCCTCTTGCGAGCAATGCGAACCCTAATCCTCCTGGGAACACTCCTGATACCTTGACTCCACACATACTTGTTGAGCTTCACATCCACTCTTACATCATTCGTCCCCATCGCCTTCTGCGCGAACTTCCTTATCTCCTTAATCGCTTTGGGAGCCTTCTTCTTGAACGTGCTGTTTATGCGTTAAGACAAACATCAGAAACAAAATGACATTCATAAAATATGAATTAATTCTCAATTCAAGAAAGAATGAGAATAACTGGAGAAAACCTAATTTGAATGAGCGGTTGCGTAGTTAGAGAAAAAGGAGATTACCAGCCATGTAAGCGCTTGTGGAGGTTGATGGTGTACTCTCGGGAGACGACCTCCTCTTTCCTACCCTTGGCTTTCTCCACCATTGTTATTCACTCACCTATGCATGTAATATATACTCAGGATTTGCTTATATTTGAACGAACACGCTAATAGAAGCAGTTTAGATTGGAAATCGAGCAGAGAAGATGACGTACCTTTCTTTCGATTCGGAAAATGCAGCGATGACGAGAGAGGAGGAAGAGACGGAGGCAGAAGAACGAATTGTAGAGAGGGGTTTTTACGTATAATAATAAAACCCAAACCCTAATGGGCCTCCGATGCGTAAGGGGTGCAGTCTACAGGCCTCAGCATCCACCTGTTTTTAGTGATAAAAAACATATATTTTTTAAGTTTTTTAATTGCCTTTTTTACTGAGAGACTGGTAATTAAGGACAAATAACTCAAAATTTACTATCTCTTAAGTTAACCATATAATATTTTAACTCTTTTTTTAGGCTAAATAACGGGGTAGGTTATTTTCTTTGAATAATTATAAATCACCTACCAATAAAAATTATTGCCAAGAACCTAATTAATATGATTTAATTTTTTTTATTACACTAATTAAATGTCTAAGTGTTTGACTTCTAATAAATCATTACATAACCTATTTTATTTTTAACATTTTTTAAAATTATGCATGTAGTTATTAATTTGGTCACTTTGATGTTTTGAATTGACACTATTTTTATCTATAAAGATAAAATTTCGTAATCTTCTAACCATTGAATTTATTATATTACTGTATCTGACATTAATTGTTTCCTAACTGTTAACTTTGATTGCTCTAGCATATCTACTTAAATTTTCCACATTTTTTTTTTTGCAATTGTTAAACTATAATAAAATTTTATTATGGAAGAAATTTCTAGCAATTCAGAACTGCCAAAAAAGTTGTGTAATGGTCTTAATATTAGTACTGTGGCGATTTTATCTGTGGAAATCCAAATACAATACATTTGCTTGAAGTATATTTAACAGATTTTATGGTATTTTTATTTATAAAAGATTGAACATATATATATATATATATATATATATATATATATATATATATATATTATAATAATAATAATAATAATAATAATAATAATAATAATAATAATAATAATAATAATAATAATAATGATTTATGTACCGTGCTCAACTGAATTAGATCCTATTAAAAAAAATTATGTATAGGGTAAAAATAGTATAATGTGGAATAATTATAAAAATATAATCAATTTAAAACTTATAAGAATATCTTGATTACTTTTTTCTCAAACAAAATACCTAACCTGTCTAACCTAATGCCCAAAATTGTTATTTTCATCAAAATAAGAGTGTATCCACATAAGTTGATTTTGAAAACTATATCGATATAAATATTGAAACCTTAAATTTAATACATCTGCGTATGACATATATGTACATAATTATTGTGTGTTCAAGGATAAAGTTGAATATGAATTTTATTGCTGTTTTTCAATTGAACTCCAGTTTTTTTTTTTTTAAAAAATAGGGTCTGCAAACAAATTTACAGAAGTTAATGGAATAATTGATATCTGCATAAGAATGCCCCAACTAATTAGAATAAGCGCAACATAAATTCTAAAAGTATATTTTGCACACTTTTTTTAACTTAAATTATTAGTTGACAAGATAAATGATCTATTTAAAAAAAAATAATTAGTGTGAAATATCATCATAAAAGAGTTTCATAATGATATCTAATAACATCTTGTCAAAACATTTTGCTTTAATTTTATATTAATTACAGGATAATACAATTGATAGAAGACATCACGTTGATTGAAAGTAGAAGACGTCATGTTGATTAAAAGTTATTCTGAATCTATATATATAAAGCTAATTCCAATAAGAAACTCATTTTCTTTGAAATATAATATATATATATATATATATATATATAGACGAAGGGGGTACAGGGAAAGCCTACAGGCAGAAAACCTTCGACCCTTCCCTATCGGCAAAGACAGACTCTATGAGTGCAAAGAGATAGGTACTCTCAAAAAGTCAGTGGCAGGCTGTTCTCGTCAACAGTAAGGCGACAATATATATATTTCCAACATAAAATTTCATTATTTTAGTATCTGCAGAAGATTAAATTTTTCAAAACTTATTGAAACATTATTTCTAAACACAAATATTTTTATAATATATTTTTTAAAAAGAAATCTTTCAAATGAATTGAAAACATTTCTTTTCATAATTAATTCTACCAAAATCTAAACCAAGAGAATACTCCAAAAAAAATAACAAAAATATATTTCTGCTATTTCCCCACACTTAAAAAGTATAAAGAAAAGTGATATAATATCAAAAGACATACAGATGCAGCTGAATGCGCCTTGAATCACCAACCCTCTTGTTATTCTGCATCTTGTCCAGGAACTATGTCAGTCAGCCAAAACTAGTACTTTCCGAGAGATTAGAAAAATAACCAACATGGAAACAATATCGCATCACGATCAGGTTCCCATGCTTTTGTAATGAAGCTGCATGATACCCTTCTCTGCAGCACAAACCAATGTACATACGTTTCATTTCAAACCTTCATTGGGGCTGTGCTACGTAAACACCTGACTTGCCACCTAAGTCATCACTAACCAATACTATACATAACCTATTCTCACAGTGTTATGTACGTTTTTGTGCCTTGAATGAAAAAAATAATAACGAGAGTAGGAAAATTTCTAATTCACGGCTCTACTAAGCAAGGGTCTGCTATTACTTCGCGCATGTCTCCACAAACTGAATGCTAAAAATGCAAGGCCAGCAACTCCTGCCAAAATCTGTCACAAAAAAATGTAATATAATATGGTTGTTTCCTATAGTTCTAGGCATTTATATAATAATTTACCCACAAGAGTCCCGATGTGACTAACCTTCGCTTCTTTGCCATAGTTAGTTCGAGCAGATTGGAATACTGATTTCAGTAATTTAAAAGGAGAAGCCTTGGGCATTAGAATCACAACAGTATACTTGTTTTTGCAAGGAAAAGGCAATATCCTTTGAAGTGCCAATTGTGCAGTTGATGGTGTAAGGGATGATCTAACTTTCGATCGCCCTTCATCTTGAACCTGCACCAGAGATAATTGCACCACTAGTAAGAATTCATTTATATGGAAATGGGCAAATATGACCATAACATGTACAATCATCATAATTTGCAACATATAAACAGAACATCATTTAATTTAAAGAAACGCAGCTTATGTCCGGTCAGGAGGATCCATAATATAATTTTAATTTATAACAAGATTAAGAAAAGGGGGGAAAAGAATGATTATTTACTTTTAGATCATAATAACTTGCAAGTAACATCTCAATGTTGCATTCATTTGTCAGAATCAAAATCAATTAAAAAGATAGATATTTATACATATTCATGTGCAAAAAATTCATTCAAAACTGGTCATAAAGCAACAGAACTGGAACTAGAAGTTATGATTAATTCCTTTATGATATGATAGTCTGAGGAAAAGCAAAGGCAAATAGTAATCCTCATGAAATGACACATGGCATTTCATGACACTGCAACAGTCACTCACCTCAAAAGAAGTGCCAACGTCACCCGCATAGACTCTTGATTGATAGCTATGCAAAATCCTATCCAGCCAGTAATAATTTTCCTGAAAGACGTGTTCAAATAAGTGAAAAGAAAATGTTCATCCACGATTCTGAATGCTTTTGTGGATAAAAGAGATGAGCTTATAAGAACTCGTGTGGTGTATTTATTTTTGTTCAATTGACTGAGTTGTAAAGACTACGATACTAATAAGACAAACTTCAAGACCAAACTAACCTGCAGTCCATTCTCATGAGCTCGTTGCTCAATTTCAAGCATGGTTGACACGTCCTGTTCTGAAGGCCCTTCCTCTTGAAGACGTAACATTTCATCCAAAGCAATATCTACCTGTAAATGATTTTATAAGACAGTAATCCTCACCAAGTAATATATTGAGAAGTTCACTTATTTTACATATATGAAGGAGACTTGCCAGCTTGGAAGATATGTCTGGATCACAAGAAAAATTTATGCTTACGTCTCCACGAACATCACCTATTCTTGAGGGTTTATTACCACCAAGAAATACTGAAACACCTACAGAGTATATCTGGTGCAGGGAGGTAAAGCCTTAGAAATAGTAGAATACCATATATGACAACTGAAGGAAAAAGATTGTAACACATATACACCTGGCCATGCTTGAATCGGAGAACCTGCATTATTTTTGTTTCAAGAAGCTTGCTCAAGAACCCAACAAAATGAATCTCCTCCACCTGCCAAATCAAGTCCCCCAAACCCCATGCAGGTCGAAACACAGATTATCATGTTATTTACAAGATTCAGTAAATACAGGTTTTAATATCTGTAATTTTTTTGCTCAAGAAACCGAGATTAATCCCCTGAAATGTAGACACTACCAAAGTGGGTCTGACCTCTCCTAACAAAGTCAGCATGCACAAGGAACTTAGTTATCTACCAACTGTGCTAATCCTTGTTAGTTCAATTTATAATTTTATATAATTACATAGATTCAGAAACTAGGGGGGGGAAAGGAACACACACCATGGTCCCATTCCTCAGCTCCACAGGAAAACATATCTGCACCAAACATTGTGCTTCTACCATGGGACTCCGAACCACTTCTCTACAAGCACAGTGTGGTTTATTTAGAAGATGCATCACTGAATCCTTCAAAAGTATATCGGCATCCATACACAATTGATAATGTGGAAAGATGTTTGTAACATCCAGATTGTCAAAAAGATGCAATAGGGAAGCAAGAGTACAATTTTTCCTAGAGATGATGCCTAAGCATGGTTTTTTTTTTTTTCTATTCTTTTGAAAAAACATACAGTTCATTTGAGAGCCTGACAAAATATTCACATCTTTTCGTGATGGTACAACGCCACGCAACAATTATCATGACACCTTTGTTTGTGAATGCAGTGCATTGACATACCTATGGATTGCTGTTGGAAAAGTGAACGGTAATCCTTTCAGTTCATCACGGTTAAAATGCATAATAGGTTCTGGAGGTTTTGGTATTCCACCCTGCATGGAGAGAAATCAATTGGTATAGAATAGTTCAAGGTCTCCTGGCTTTTGTTTAATGGATTCACACTCACTAGGTACTGCAATATCAAGGGCATTGCAATAGCAGGATCAATGTTCCCAACAATCACAACAGTAAATGTTGATGGATCTTTGAAACATGTACTGAAGAATTCACAAGCTTTCCGTGGATCAACCTTTTGTAAGTCACTTTTTTTGATAGGCTGCAACACAGACAATATGCTGAAAGTCAAAAGTAGATCATTCACTCAATGGTTTAATTGATGTCAGAAAGTAGCTATACCCGGAAAAAATAAGAGTTGCCATAGTTAAGCTCTTTAACACGGTTTGTAAAAGCAGTATATGGATCCCTATCTTGAGCAGAAACTGCTTCTTCAGCCATCTGCATAACTATTTTGACATCTTCTTCACCTGGTGTTAAATTTGTTGTAAACAGCTGATAGACAAGCTGGAATACATAATAAATAAATAAACAAATGTCATCAGAATAGGTAGAAAGAAGATTAGCCTTACACATAATAGTCGAATTGAAGTATGTATGAGTTAGTAATTCAAAATAGAAAAGAAAATAAATATTAAGGCCTGTTCAATTCTTATTTCATTTTATTTTTTCACTTTAAATAACAAAACTGCCAAAGAATGGAGTTTGTAATTAAAAGTGAAGACAAAAATTAAAATGGAAAGTGTTTTCTCAAAGGAAACGAACCCCTGCATTTCATGACTTCAAATTATTAGAACAAGGAAAAAGAATTCTCTTCCTAGGGTTCTCCTTTTGAAAAAATTCTTCTAATTCTTTCAATGCATCTTCCATCGTTACTCTCCCCTGTTTATCTAATTAATTAGCACTAACTAGGGAATGGCAAAAAAAGTACAATCACACCCGTAGATAACCAGTGGGTAGTGGGTATAACACATTGCAGGTAGGTCATAATAGGATTTTTAAACAGGCAACCGCAGGTGAAACTAAACATATTAGTACTTCCCTAATCTACCAAATATCTTACAAGTATCTCAACAAATTGTATTACTTACCAACAGAATCAAAAGCAGAAAAGAAAAGCCAAAAGTAAAAATAGAAGTTAGCTGTAATCACATGGCATTAGAGCATATCATAAGATAAAAAATGACAAAAAATCATCTCATAACTTGAAAAAAGAAGGTATTGATATATTGAAGTTAAATCCAAAAAAATATATATATAAGCTGTCCAGTCCATACAAAAAATGGATGAAGAAAAAGAGAAATATTATCAAGAATTAAGAACAAGATTATTACTACATACTACTTTAAAACATAAACAAGTGGATGTACAATTTAATAATGGTTTGATATGTGCTCGCTTATTTGTGAGCAACTACATACTACGACTTTAAAAGTTTAAATTGCCATCAAATCAAGAAAGGAAAGGAAAGTTTTTGTTAATTATATCAAATATACCTGCAAAGCAGTTTCTAGGTCTGAAGGTGAACAATCACCGTAGAAAGTTCTCATATATGCACCAATCTTGGTACCGACTTCAGCTCTCTTGCCAGCAAGCATATCCATTAGGACAGATGGTCTATAACCAAACACGCCAATTTCCCCAGCAATAGTTGGTCCCATTGAACAAGAGAAGTACTCACTCTCAGGGAGTTCCGATAAACCCCCATATGAATACCCAGTAAAGATAACCTGTTAAAACACATCTATAGATTAGAGCGATAATTATTAATGTTAAAATTCTAGATTCACCGTTAATAATGAAAAATCGCTCATGGGGGTGTCAGGCTGATGCTTAAGAAGTGCATGAGTATGCTAATTTAAATTTTGAATTAGTAAAAGGCAGGAAACTCAAATCTCTCAGAATACAAACAGCATAAGTTGCTCCAATTTTTATTTTTTGGTTTAGATTACATTTCAAAATACAAAATCTGAAATTAGTCCAATCCAACAAAAATAATCAATTATTTGTTTTGGTGCGTTGGATTTTTTTGTGATGTGTTGAATTAGATCTATAGATGAAAAATCCTAGGTTTAAATATCATAATTATACTCTATTAGGGTCATGTCATATAATTTAACAAAATTTGAAGCAAGCTGTCAATCGGTAATGTAACCAGATTGGTACAGAAGTAGGTCAATGTCTATTCAAGACATAGGTGTGAATTATGAACCATGATAAATTTGATAAGCAATGCCTAAGAGGATTGGAACCTGATCATCAAGAAAGTCTGTACGCTTGTAACAGATCCGCATGCCATTTGACAGTACCAATTCAGTAGCTCCAATATTTGAATATTCCAATCCCTGCACAACATGCCTAATTTGAAGACAGGGGAGGGATCAAGATTTCGAATGTGATTTCCTAAACATAAATTTAACTGGAAGAAAAACCAGATCAATCATAATTATTGTCGCACAGAAGAGGTCACATTTCAAAAGCTCATAAAGATAGAAATTGCATCCATATGATAGGTTAATAAATAACTGGTATACAAAACTCTTCCTTACGTAAGTAGTAGCAGCTGGTTAAACAGATTATATTGGCTATTACAAATTACAAAAAATCAAGATTTTAATGAAACAAGGCTTATAGTGGCAAAGTAAATAATAAGACCTAAAATCATAAAAAAAAACTGAGCCCTATACGGAAAACCATTATTTTCAGTTTTCTCTAACCATTCTGAAATTTGGAAATCTTGTTATTATAACATATGAGAAGGGAGGATAAAATGAAGTAAAAGTATGCCACATAACCGTGACACTTATCAAGGAAAAGTAATTTACTTTATTTTCTCTGAATAGATCCAAGTAATAGGAGTTAAAAAAGAACCATCAAAGCTTAATGCTTTACAAATTTCTATGGTCTTTTGATAACGAATAAAACTACAAATGTTCTCATAGGAAGAATAGGAAGAAACATGTCATTGTCAACCACTCTTTCATAGTAGGATAAAGTTGCAACCTCTACCTAAAACATGAGACTTGATTATATGGATTAACAACGATGATTGCAAGGATACATTCACGTGTGATTATATGGGGTGGCCAGAAATCAGAAAGTAAAGAACTATATTAGCAAATGAAAATGCGATGCACAAAATAGAGAACGATTTCATGGTTGAATCAAACTCACCCCATATTTGGCTTTGAAGTGACAATTTCTTCTGGAACATGTTCATCGTCCCAAGGAGGGATCCTCCCTTCTTCCTCCAGAAGATTGACTTTCTTAACAACATTTTTCAGATCATCAAGCACAGGAAATGGTTCTGGCTCAATAGTCTTTATGACACAGCTACACAATGTCCTTAATTTCTCGGAACACTTAGAGATTTCGAATGTTGATATATCTGATGGGTATAAATACAACATCAATTACGAGGACTACCAAACTTGATTATCCAGAAATTTGATGTCAAAAAAAAAAAAGTAGAAGTAATCAACTCACGTGGTAGAAGAGTCTTTTGGAGTTGAGCCTCATACTCAATCCCAACAACAGGTTCACCGTGGAGAAAATGCTGCATAAACAAAGAGAAGATTATCTCCAAAGTCACCTATAATAGTTTTCTATGAGACATTTTAATGTGAAAAAAAAAAAAATATATATATATATACTTGTAAATATTCATCTCTCAAACTGGTAGATTGAACTTGATCTCGCTCCAAATATGCAGATTCAATCTCTGACATCAGTAGGGCACGAACTACAGATATTTCACGATCTGAAAAGCCATGAAGTCTTACCCTCGCAACCTGAAATATAGCTGTCATAAATATCAAAATGAAAGGGGACAAAAGAAGGAAACTGGAAGAAGAAAATGGAAAGAGAGAAAGATGAAGAAAATGCAATTCAGGTCAAGATGAAAAGTACCTCTATTAACATCGATTCCAGGGCTTCAATGGTTCCTTTTCTCTTACAAGAGGAAGTCATTATATTGGCCTTTAATGGGCGGACTAAAACATCAGCAGCAGCAGAACACGAGAAATAGGGTGGATCATTTCTACGTGCTATTTTAAAGAACCTCTGGTTTAAAGCATAGAGGAACATGGATTCTGCAAGTAAATTACGGTAGTCTTTCACTGTTTTAAGCTCGTCCACTGGCGTTTTATAGCTTATCATCACTGCAGACTGTTAGTAGGAAAGTCCATATTAAAGTGTTAATTTCAAAGCAAGATAAAATCACTAACAAAATATCCTGGAACTAGCATTAAAAGTTAATGGTTCGTTACCTACTTACCCCAGCAGCTTCGGATTCAACGAAACACGAAAACCGTGGCTCATCATGTGATGGAACCTGGAATGTTGGTATAAGTGGAGGATCAGGATCTGGAATTTTCTGGCCAAAATGAGTCTTTATTAACTCCACTACACCCTGCAATTGTAAGTGTGAGAGCGATTACAGAAATCACAATCACAACTAAACAGCACAGTTAATTTCCCAAACAAAAGTCATATGTCAACAAATAAAACACCTGCGTATCATCAAAATCTCCAACTGCTATCACTGCCATATTGCATAAATGGTACCACTTCTTGTAAAAATGCTTCACAGTCTCTGAAGAAACCGTCCGAATCACTTTCTCTAGGCCAATTGGCAACCGTTCAGCATACTGCAATCCATTCAACACTTCATGAAATAACACCAATCGATATAAAACAATTTCCCAAACTGCAATAACATGTTCTAACCATTTTAATCAACACTGGCTAATAATATAGCAAGTAGCAAGTGTTGGATACAGGTACCTTTGAACCTTCCATCATCAATATCCAATGAGCATCCTGCAGCCGCCCCGTGGCATTTCTGCTTCCCCTGTACTCTTCCATGACAGCTCCCCTCTCCTTATCCAAGTCTTCCTTTGAAACTCGAATCTACAAACACAGAACGATCCAATCACAAAAAACTAGAATAACAAAACAGAGTTATCCAAACAGAGCATAACATAATTCTGATTGAAACCTCTGAACTGAACTCCGCCAAGACCGAAATGGCCTGAGACAACAGCCCCGGCTTGTCGACCGGAACCAGGAGCTCGTAAACGGTGTCGTCGGCAGAGGTCACGGCGTTCTGACAGGCGCCGAATTCGGCTCCAATACTCTCGAGGAATTTGACGATGTCGTGATTGGTATATTTCTTGGTGGCACTGAAGGCGAGGTGCTCAACAATGTGAGCAACTCCGCGCTCATCCTCTTCTTCGAGAACTGATCTGCCGTAACCGATTTCACAATCAGCCATTCAGCATTGAATGATTCATAATACTAGAATATAGAAATGGAGAATTAGGTTAGGTTAGGTTATTGGTTACCCAACCCTGACGGCGAGAGCGAGAGCGGCTCTCATGCGAGGCTTGGAATTGCAGCGAACGTAGTAGCGAAGGCCATTGTCGAGGGTGCCGTAGTCGACGCCGACGGGTTGGTCGGAGAGAAGCTGGTCCATGTCGGCGTTGACGAGCTTAAGCGATCGGAACCCTTGTTTCTTCGAGATTGGAGGCACAGCGGCGGGAAGTAATTCCATTTTCCTTGTGTTCTTCACTCTTTGCCCAGACTCAACGTGATATTCTGCGCCACTTACCACTGTCACTCTTGATACTACCCTCTCTCCTATCTCTTTCGTTTTTTTTTTTTTCCTCTCTTTTTTTTTTTTTACCTCTACATACGAG
>Ga0209489_104673_pt1 | contig 24945 bp, 7 predicted proteins | sample SiratrowhiteBW_FD_187527 | JGI IMG/M metagenome (GOLD analysis project Ga0209489, IMG submission 187527) | Root nodule microbial communities of legume samples collected from California, USA - Siratro white BW (SPAdes) (version 2) | ecosystem: Host-associated > Plants > Roots > Nodule | place: USA...
ATATACGCACCCAGTTTTTTTTTTTTTTTTTATCAAATTAGTATATTTTTAAGACAAAACCATAATTTAAAATAGTTCATGAATATTTATATTAAAGCTAAGTATAACTAGATAAAATGAATAAAAAAGAACAATATATAATAAAAAGAAGGCTAAACAATATTTAGTTTCTTATATAGGTTTATTGATGGTTGATTAATTGGTGCTGAATTTTTTTTCAGTGTATCTTCTTTCGAAATAGCCCAACAATTTAAATGGGAGCTCGAAATATAATGGTTCATTAAGAGACTGAAAAATAAAATTACTTTAATCAACAACTTTTTTAATAATATTTATTAAATAATACGGGTCGTACATAATTTGTGGGGTCTCTAAAATTTGGATGGTAATGATGGATATTTTGAGAAGGAAGAAAAAGGAGGAATTAATAATTTTTGTTGTAGATGAGATAGACACGTTAGACAAAGCACTTGAATATTAGATAGTAGAAAGAGCATGAATGTGAAAGTGTGTAGAAATTTCCATGGAGATAAGGATAAGAGAAGCTGATTGGGATTCAATGGAACTTAAGAAAAGATGAAATAGCATGAGATAAAATAGGTGACGGTGCAAGTTGAAACGAATATTGGACTTTCTTCATTAAAAGTTGAGAAAGAGTTGGGAAATTAGGCTGTTAATTAAATAATAAAGTGTTAGATAGTTTAATATTTTGGTAAAATAATGGAAGACTGAATCAGCAACTCACCATTATAACCAACAACTATGATTGAGTTTTTAATATGAGTTGTAATTGTGTCAACTTCTTTTTATTCTCATTGAAATGGTTATTTTTATCACTTTCACACACGAAGCAACTTGTCTTATAAATCTTTTACAAATTCTGGCTATTGAATTATGTTAGATTTACCAGTTTAAAAGTTATCTGAGAAAAATTTACTGAAATTATATGGGAATGTTTTTCTTAAGTATTGTTTATGTATTTTAATAAAATAATCTTTTGATTCCTTAATCAGATACTTAGCATTTGTCCTATGGTGAATCTAATTTTTTTATTGGAAAATGCTAACCAATACTACCTTAAAACATTGATTGACAATGGTTAAAGAAATAAAATTGGTAAAATTATTTTACATAAAAATACTCTCTCCTATTAATTTTGATAAAAAAACATTTTCTTGTTTAAAATATTAAGAATATTCATTATACTATAAGAAAATGTCATAAAAGCCAACGTTAATAAATAAAATTTTATGTTAATTACTAAATAATCAACATTAATTTATTGACATATACGTTTGAAAATTAATGTTGTTATTATTTTTTAGATTGATTTTCAATTAAAACTGTTTAGTATCAATTAAATCGATACTATACTAAATCAATTTTAATATTTTTATTAAAATATTTTTATATGATTAAAATTTATGTCATGCCTACATATTATATATTATTAAAAAGTTATGAATATTTTATATTATGTTAGACTTGATTTAGTCAATTTTAATGTCTTCTATACTGTATTTTGAAAGTTACTTTTAAATTTTCTTGTAATTACCAACACTTTTTTTTTATTCATTATGTGGCATTACTATTAAGTATTAAACATTACTCAGTAAAACTTGGTCTATCCTAGAAGTTTTGCAATAGAGTTTTAAGTTCTAACGTTATTGTTGTCTTACGAAAGATAAAGGCAAATGCTAACTAGTGTTTGATTAAAAAAATAAAAGATTTTTTTTATTAGGACGTGTAGAAATATAATCCTCCTATGATTTTTTTTAATGCAGTATCTACTATTTTCAACAACAAAAAAATTGTTTTAATGTTTTAATCATTGCTTTCAAAACCCACCTATAAAATATACATGGTAAATATTTTCACTTTCAACAAAGAATTTGTCTTAAAAACTCTCAAAATTAAATGGAACGATAGCATAAATAATGACTTTGTTTTGTATTTTATAACAACTTTGGTGTCATTTTTAACTTTTATTAAATTAAAATTAAAATTATTTTATATAATACATTACCATATAATTCTTTTAACTAACATAGTCCTTCAACTAAAAAATAACTACATAATTTCTCAATTACAAGTTCTAAAATAATTACTTTTAACTAAAAACAAGTTCTCAATTAAATAATTTTTACATGTAAAAGTGCAGACAGATGCTAGTTTAAATAATGGGAGAAGCTTCGTCCCAGAAAAGAGTTACGGAGAAATAAATAGTATAATTGATGAAAACGATTTCATTGATTACGTATGAACAAGGGTTCTCATAGTGGCACGCGTGCTTATTTTATTACCTCACTATTACTTTCATAAAAAACTCACTAATATTATACTTTAATATAGAAGATTAACGGTTGTTGACGTATACATAATATAATGAATTCTTCAAATGTCATTAAGAATGCTCCAATTATTGAAACTCAACTTGCACACATCTCAACTTATTTCAAATAATACAGGGAGAGTTTGTTACACGGTAAACACTTGATTAAATATTTGTTTAAAAAGTTTTTTATTACACAAATTATATTATAAATTTAATTAGTAAATTCATTAACAACATGTAAAAAGAATTTAGTTTGATAAGTCATATTTTTATTAAATTTAATTATGTTTTTGTCTCTAAAATTTGAAATAAGTTTGGCTTTAGTTTCCCAATTTAGAATGAAAATTATTGGTATAAAAATTTAATCAATGGTATATATTAGTCTCAATTACGTGAATATGTGAATCATTTATCAGACAAGTTTTTAATAGATTTTTAAAGATTGAATGTTATTTTCTGACTAGCCATCTCGGTGTGGTATTTTAAGCTAAGAAAAAGCTCTGTTTCTAAAACTTGATGTATACTCCTCTAAAATTTAAGAGTAAATCTAGGATCCTTATTAAACATTATACTAGATTATACTAGATGTTTTATACAATTTTACAATCTCTTTTATATATAATTTAATTAGTTTATCCAATGAATACCTAATATTAGTGGATAAGAAATAAGTATATTTTATTAATCTACCTAGAATAACTCATATTGAATCAAAAATTTGGATTGTTCAAGAGTAGACCAACTACAAAATTTATTCGTGTGCAATCTCATTTCCATTATGGTGTGTCCAAAGATTGTAGCATTCTAACTGGTTTTTGATGTTTTATTTTAGTTTTGTGATAGACTAGACATGATGTTACATATTATGATGTCTCCCTTTTACCAAAATATTTTCTGAAAATTTTAGTACATTTTTTATATACCAGGATGTATGCTTAGTGTAATCTTATGTTCTCCCAAAATTATCATCTTACTCTCTATGTTATTAGGTATCCTATCAATTAATCTCAAGATTCCTTCTTTATCTAAGCTAAACCTTTCTGCATCCTTTTGTTATATACCAACCTCTTCTTCTTTCGAAAGAATTCCTCACTTACTTGGATCTTAGGGATTTGTCAAATGAGTGGAGTATTTTGCTAGTTCTTCAAATCTAGAGGCATATTTTTCGACTGGCATATGATTCTATTTCAATTGCATAATATTTTTTTCTCCTCACGTTATTAGGGAAATATATTTTTAGAAATTTTGTTTCAAATACTTTCCACGAAATAATTATTTTTTTTCCTTCCAACAATATTATAGTGTTATTCCACCAGTACTCAATCTCTCATATAAATATAAATACAACATAATTTATCTTTTTTTCATCAGTTAATTCATAACTAAAAATATTAATAAATAAAAATATTATTTATATTTTCTTAATCATAAATCCGCTTATTAAGATTATAACCTCCAAGAAATTGTGAATGCTTCTTCATTCTAAATTCAATTAAATATTGTGATTCAGTGATTTCTTCTTGCGTTTGATTTGTCAACAAAGTTATAATCATATCTCTAAAAGATTGCGTTTATTTTATCAATTCGTTGCTCTTACTGTTGTTTGTCATATGAATTTATACATGTTAGAACTTACAACAGAAAGTTAGGATAAACTCATCCCACAAATCACACACAAAACATAGTTTAAATACCATTTTTTTCACATCTCCTTTCTAAATATCATATTTGTTAAATTTGTAAAATATAATTATTAAAAGTATGTTGTATACTTCTATTGAATCATGATTTTTCAACTTCAGGTCTTGTGAAATACAAATGTTCCTTTTTATTGTATATTATATACTAGTTTAGTCTAACCTAATGGATGATATCTTGTCTAATGAGTCAGATGCAAGCACCTTCATTTTGACCATTCTTCCAATGAACTTTGATATAGAAAGATTATAAGTAAATGGAGGGATGGTACATGGATCTGGAAAATTCCATGGAGAAGAGAGTTACTTTTTTGGGAGACAGAGTTGGTGGACGAATTAATACAATTAGTGGATGACAAAAATTCTAACAAAGATTGTCATGATAAGAAAGTGTGGAGAGATGATGTTGAGGGTTTATTTTTTGTTAAGTCGGCATATTTTACGCTGCACAATACAGAACAAGGGGAAATAATAGTGTTTTCAAAGCACTTTGGAGCTTATAAACACTATTTCTAAAGCTACACATTTAGATAGAATCCCTACTAAGGTGAACTTGTCTAAAAGAGGGTAAGATTTTCAAATAAATTGTGTGAGCTATGTAAGGAAAAGGAGGGACTTCTTGCCATTTATTTTTTTTACTATAAATTTTCTAAATAATTATGAAATATGTGTGATAGTTGGGTGGGGGTAAGCTCTGTAAATCATAATCAACCCTTGACTTAACATTTCCACATCCTGGGTCTAACTAATAAACAAAATATGTTTTGGAAAGGTACGTGAATTGCATTTGTTTGGGAGATTTGGAATCATAGAAATAGAGTTATTTTCAATCATGGAGAGGTGGATATAAAGGAAGTTTGGTGCTTAGCACAATTGAACACTCGGTTGAATTGTAAAAAATTTAGGGTATGTTTTCCTACTCTGACTGGTATTAAGCACTTGTGAGATGTTTGGAGACATTGCATTAAAATAGTATGCATACATTAGTAGGGTACGACAATTCTGTAGGGTGCTGATAGCATCTAATTTTAGACAATGTTTACTGGTTATTTAGTAAACACATTAAGATTAGTAACGTACTTCTTTGGAGTGTAACTTGTGAAAACAAAATCTTCTCTTTGAGTGAGGTAAGAAGGGCTATGGTGCAACAGTAGAGACAACAAATTATCCTAAAATAGCATTTACAAAGCTAGAAAGTACTAAGTATTGCTTGAAAATGCTTGGAAAGAAAGGTGTCATGTTGCGAGACTGTAAGGCAGTAAGGATGGAGAGCACAACCCAAGAACAAAGCAATAAATCCTTTTACATTAGTTACTATAAGGCACATCTTCACTATAAGGCACATAGAAGATGGACTGTGTGGTTTTAATTCTAATCCTACACCTTTTTTGTTTTGTTGTTTAAGAATAAATACATTTGTTAGTTTTGATAATGTAATCAGATACATTGGAATACCCTTATCTTATTTTTGCTATTTAATCCTGTATTTTAAAGTGAAATATTTATAAAAAGGATTGGAATACCCCTTATGTGTTCTCATTTAATTTAATTATATTATTTTTGCTGATAAAAAAAGAGTAAATTTTTTCTATTAAGCAATTAGAGCTACTCTTATATAATTTTTGTCCATTATAAATATTTTCACAAATATTGTTCATTAACTACATTTATAATGTTCTTTGCAAATAAAAAAAAATCTTTAAAAAGTTATTAAATAACTACCAATTAAATTATGTAAAAAAAATTAAAATTTAGTATCTTTCATAAAATATCGAGGTGGTCACAACTTCACATATATTAATTATGTTTGTCATTAGAAGAAAAAAAAAGAAGGTTAGTATCTTTCTAATATTTTCTATTATTGACTGAAAATTGTCACTAAATTTAAAAAGATACTTGTTAAAATTTACAATTTCTTACAGGTTTAGCTAATGTGAAAACAAATATTGGTAACAATCTTTAACAAAGAAATATAACTAAAAAAGTACAATGACATTTGTCAAAAGTGAAAAATTAATTAAAGAATATCAACACTTGAAATGAACTTAAAGTTTCCTTAAACAAAATGTCTCCATAATTTTTTTTAAAAAATAAAATAAAATAAAGGTTTTCATAAACTAAATAGTTTATACATAAATTAAAAAAATAAAAAATTTGAAAAACTACTTAAGAGAACGTTTACAAATTAGCTTATGCATATAGACTAATTTTAATTTATGGGGTAACTTATTTCAAAAAAAATTTCCTAAATATTCATGGAAAATTCTATGCGAATATATCCTAAAACTCCTAGTTTCTTCTCTTTTGAAAATTTTGTAAGGTCTGTTGTTATAAACTTTCTATATGAACTAATAAGAGAGGAAAAAAAATAGAATTAGTGTTTCACGTCAAAATTAAGAAAGATAAAATTTTTAAAAAATTATGAGAAAATTTCTATAAATAATTTAAATGTAAATTAATTTTAACTTATAGATTAGTTTATTTTATTTTTATTTATTTTTCTTAAAAATCCTTATATTCTTAATTAATAACCCTTAATTCGGGTGATATTGACAGTATTGGAATATGTTTTGGTATTAGGCTTAAATTCCATTACGAAGACGTTATCTCTACTTTATCATACTAGATCACATTCCATTAAGATTAGATTATTTCTAAATTATATGTTCTCCTTCCGTTTCATACGTAACAAAATAAATTATGAACATTGATCAATTATTAAAATCAACCCCACTCAAATTTCAAAGAATATATAATCTAATATAGCTGAGCTCCAAAAAAATCAACATCTCAGTGCTAAAAAACTTTCCTGATCACTACTACAAATTTAATACATATTCCACTTGATATTAATTTATACACACTTCCAATTTTCTTTGAACGTTTGTATAAACATAAACTAATAATAATTTTTTTGAGTATATTTTTGTCAGTAAAGTGCTGAATAATATTGAATTATTACCCATTAATAAAAAGTGAGAGATATGCTTTATTTTGCAGGTTATACATTTTCTTTTCTTTTTTAAACATAATATGAATCTTCTAATTAAATTAATTAGAAAGTTACTATTCTCTTATACAGTGCTTGAATAGAGTTGTTTAATATAAACACAAATGTATGTATTTGGAAGATTAAATTTGTTTGGATTAAGATATTTGATAGACATAAAATGATGAATTTGTCAAAGATATTCCTCACATGTATGCAGAAAAAGTCACAGAAATACAAGCTGATAGTTGTATAAAGATAGAAATATCATCTCATTAATGGATACTCTTATAAAGACGGATAAATTTGTCGTGTTACATTTTTTATCAATTTAAAAAAAAAATTAAAATACTATGAGAAACTTACTCATCAAATCTCATCATAAATCTCTTAATCCAAACAATCAAATCCACTCCTTCAAATCTTTTTAAATCTATTCTTTCAAATCTACTCCAAACAAATCATTAAATAAAGTTTAGATATACAATGGGAACCAAGCTTTTCCTATAATGAAACTTTGCAAAAAAATAATTGTGATTTATATTTGATTAACATTAGTTAAAGTGAAATAAAGTTTTATAAAATGTGTTTGATACTTCGAGATTAATGCATATCTATTTCACATTGATATATATATATATATATATATATATATATATATATATATATATATATATATAATCATGTTGTTACTTATAGAAGAACATATAAAACCTTAGCTCTTTCTCTTTTTTCGTCATCAACTTTTTTTCACACTGTTTTCTCTACTTATGAATATTGTGGTGATCGTCATGAAATATGTTCTACTACCTTTTAGATATTCTTCGTGGACTATCTCATATTTACATAATAAAACATAAATCTTTTAGAATGGGTTATGTAGTTATTAATTTTTAGCTTTTAATAGTATAAATATAAAATAACACTCTATCACACAAATTTCTACGAAAATTTGTTTTGTATATGAGTTTAGCTATCATTGTATGTAGAGGAAGATAAGGTAGATTTTAAAAGTTATTAAGTTATATTATAAATTTATTTCATCAAGATTCCAATATTATTTAATACTGATTGACAAAGAACTCTAATATGATGAAGTTGTTTTTATATTATTTTTTAATATTTTGTAATATTGATAGACAAGCTTAAAATTCATATTTTTCTTGGAAATTTTATTTGATAATTTAGAAGTTTAAGAATTAAAGAAATATAATTATTAATTTCATTAGATTTTTTCTACCGAAAAAATAATTTATTTTGAAATTTAAGTGGGTCAACCTATTTAATCCACTAACCTTTTATATGACTAATATTTTTAAGAGTCGACAAGAATTGAGTTGGAATATAAATTAACCTATTTTACTAAATAAATTATGGTAAGTTAAACCAAACAGAATAGGTTGATTATATTGGATTAAATTTAATTACCAAAAACATAAATCCAACACAAGTTAATACAAGATTTTTTAATTAAATTAAGTAAATAAAATTTTCCAAAGGTAATCACTCCACCAATATTTTTAAGATGTAGTAGAATTATGGTGTAGAATGTACTTTCTGTATTAGTGGATTTGTCATGTTGACCTAAACTACTTATTGTATCATAGTATAAGGTACACTATAAAAGTTATATTAGCAGCCCATATAAAACACATTGGTAGGTATGGAAATTAATAATTTGGGTAAAATAGTGTATGAGGCATTTGAATATGATATTGTTGAGAACTTATCAAAATTTGTAACCACATTGGATAGGAACGATGGGAATCTACGTTGGTGTGAGTCACGAGGTCGAGAATAACATCCCACCTGTCCGTAGCACATGATGTCCCATAACTAATCACTGCACCACCATATCCTCCCATTCACACCCTTTCAATCTCTATCCACACTCTCTTTTCCTCTCTTATTTTATATTTCACTTTCATTCTAATTTTAGTTTTTTTAAGATAAATTAAAATTAATTTATATTTAAATTTAAAAATTATACAAGACAATTTATGGAATTAACCTTTTTACTATGTTTAATATTTTCAAGTTCATTTGACTCTCCTTTTTAAATAAAGCATAGTCTGTAATGTCAAATCGACAATATATGTTACTAGACGTGTTGACACATGATAAGAGCAAAAGCAACAAATGACACGTAGGGAATTATTCTGTGGACAAAAAACTTAAATTGCTACGTGACACATCAGTGTAATAGTAATCATTATAAATTTGAAGAAATAATTACGTTAATTTATCCTAGAAAAATTGCATTAAATTAAAAATATTTAAAATACCGTGACAAATTTAAAAACAAGAGAAGATACTATTAAACCTAATTTTTATTCTTTAATACATTTTTATCGAGGAATCTATATTCTTTTACTTCTACTTTTGTCTTTTCCCTCTTCTGAACATATATGTAAGTGTGAAAAGAATTTTTAATTTTCATGTCCCATGTGGCTATTTCTATAATTTCGCATCTAATTATTTTTCAGCATGATACCGTCATGTTACGAGTTGTTCTTTACTTTATTAAACATCACACTACTTTGTAATATAAATATGAGAAATGTTGTTAACGTACGCTCTAAACGTTATTTTAAACAAATTCTTTACTATTTATTGAAATTTGTCAACTCATTCCTGGTTTAATAAACATCCTTTATAATTTCATAAATTTTGAACTAATAATAAAAACATTAAAAAATTATCTCATAATCTTAAGCTGCCGTAATCTGGATTAATATTTTATTCTACCTCGGTAACCCTCCGTGTAAACTGAAAAACTTGATTATGTATTAGATGGAGTTTCATTCATATATTATGAGTTTATTGTTTTAGACTAGTTATTAAGTTAATTGAATTGTGTAAGAGAGATAGAGAGTGTATGTATATTATATAAATTTGATTGGATAATTTATGAGACTAAGCATAATTTTATATTATTGATATGCGTATAGGGAACCACATTCTGCATTTATTGTGGAAGGGATTTTCTCTTTCATGGTCATCATCCACTTGGATTCTTCATCTTCTTCGCCAATGAACTACTATAAATAGCCCAACAAAGTGGTTGATTCATCGGAGTTCACACAAACAGTTTCAGTTAACTAACGTAGTACTCAATTCGTACCTTATCTTTGGTTCATAACATCAACACAAACTCATGGAAGAAGTTAACGGTATGTGTCTTTTCTTGGTGGATTTGATTTTACTTTTCTCAATCAAGTTCTTTCCTAGAATTTTAGCTTTCATCCATGGTTTTGGGCCTGTGAAATTGTCTCTCATCTACTCATAATTTTAATCCCAACACATTTTTGCTCCTTCCAGTTACAATAATTGTCCACTGATCAAAGAGTGGTTCATGTTAGGTTCTTTTACACTGATTCAATATTGAACTTTAGGAAGACGTAAGAAAATTTTGACACTAATAAAATATAAATAAATTCATAAAAAAGATTAAAACATCTCTTTTAATTCAAAACTTTAAATAATATATTTTTAAATATTTTCTCTAAATATATTTTTCTTCTTTCTTATTCTATCCAATAAAAAAGCATAACTCAAGCTTCACTCCAAAAGTTCAATGTTGTGTACACCAGTAATTAGAAAAAGGGTACAAATTAAGCCACGTCATATGAGAAATATGACTTCCAGTGGATTGGTTCAATCTTTATCTTTCCTAGTGTCTTGTTTGGTGTGAGATGCTTTGGATTAACAGTAAAAATTGAGAGAAAATAATAGAAAGCAACAAAATGAAAAAAAATTGTTTATTTGGACAGATAGAAATAAGTCTCTTTCTTGTAAATAAAAGAAATGAAAAGAAAGTGAAAAATTATATTAAAATATTTTAATAATTAAAACTTAAGTTTTACTCCATTTTCTTAGCATAAAATTGTTTAGTATTTTAAAATTCTTTCTATAAAAAATATTTAATTATTTTCTTTTGAAGAGGGCCTTCTTTTCATGCGGAGCCCACCAATTCTGGCAATTTCTTGGTGGTAATTGCATCTTTTACCTTTTTATGTACGATTTTGAATTATGTAATTTAGAATAATTTTTGTGTAGATTATGCAATTAAGAATATTTTTAACTCAAACAATTTAGATTTTGCTCAAGCATGTGAAATTGCTGAAAGAAAAAATAACACAATTTCTTCTATTTCACCTTCATTTTTCTTACCTCCCAAATCATCCAATCCTCACAAAGTAAGAGTCAATGTTCAGTTTTTCCTTTCAGTATTCTTTATATAACTTTTTTGGTTTGTTGATGATCCCAGTGGTTCAAACCAAGGGTGGAACAGTTTCAGTAGCTTCTGCATTTGCTGGCCATCAGGAAGGTAACTCATGCATTGAGATTCTTGAGTCTTCTCTCTCAATCTATCATTTTTGTGGTGCCCCTTAATTAGTTTTTGTTGCTGCATTGGTTGATCAGCTATACAGAGCAGAGATCACAAATTTTTAAGACTTGCTGTTGAAGAAGCATATAAAGGGGTAGACTGTGAAGATGGTGGTCCCTTTGGTGCCATTATAGTTTGCAATGATGAAGTAGTTGCCAGTTGCCACAACATGGTACTGAGGAACACAGATCCAACTGCTCATGCTGAAGTCACTGCAATAAGAAAGGTTGGATTAAATTAGATTAATATCATTTCAGCAAGTTTTTCAAATACTGCTATGAACCATGATGAGGGACACTCTAAGACTAATTAAATTACCATGTCCAATAACACAATGGACACACTGCACAATTCTTTTTCAACAGCAATCTCTGATATTTGTTGAGCATCATTTTCTCTGCTTCAGTGGACACTAGGTGGAAAGTTGGTTAGCCACTTTGAATATATTCTGCTACAGTTTTTTACTAGACAAACATACTGTGCAATATGGTACCATTTTTATGGTATCCGTAGAGTACACTATCACAATTTATTAATTTTTGACATTTCTTTTTTTCAAAGCATCTTTGTTAACGTTTTAAAGTCAATGATTTCATTTTGCAGGCTTGTGAAAAGCTAAACCAGATAGAACTTTCGGACTGTGAAATATATGCTTCATGTGAACCTTGCCCAATGTGCTTTGGAGCAATCCACCTTTCACGAGTTAAGGTTGGAAATGCCCTGTTTTTCCTAATTAAAGTGCATTAATAGTGTAGAAGATTTCTACTGTTATTTAATTATGAATTATTAACTTTTTGGTATAAAGTTAGTTATATAAAGATTACTTAAAATTAGTGAACAATTAGAAAAAACTTCATACATGGAAATTAAAATGATTTAGAAAACTTAGTTTGGCACACTTTCTTATAGAATGGTGAATTTGTGTATGTAGAGATTGGTTTATGGAGCAAAGGCAGAGGCAGCAATTGCTATTGGATTTGATGACTTCATTTCAGATGCATTGAGAGGCACTGGATTCTATCAGAAAGCACAGCTAGAAATTAAAAGGGCTGATGGCAAAGAGGCTAACATTGCTGAAGAAGTTTTTGAGAGAACAAAGGAAAAATTCAGAATGTATTGAGTCTTAGTTTCCCACCCACATCTCATCAAGCTTGTTGCTATCTAAATCCTAATAAATGTCAACTACTAACTGTTTGATGCCAATCAAAATAAAAGTCTCACTTTGTACTATAAGATGACATTCTCATCATAAGTCCTTGCAATGATTGTAAATAAGATAATTATAAGTCCCCCTCCTATTTTCTTGTTATGTTACTAGTTATGAGTTTTATACTTTATTTAATATTTTCTTTGTGAGATGGTAAGAGAATTTGCAGCAGAATATACTATCTTTATTTATTTAGGTAGGCCAATCCGAATGAAACTGTAACTTTAAAATTCGGACCCATTTTTTATTGAATAGAACTTCAGTTTTGGGGGAGTAAGGTGTTGGACCGGTTATGGGTTGTGGATTAGAAAGGATTGGACCAAATTTAGTGCAATGTATTTTCTTGTCATTTTTATTCGGTTTTTACTTTTTTTCATCTCGTAGTTTCTGTGAAAGATAAGCATAAACAAAGCAAAGGGAATTGATGCTGAAGAGTATATTGCATTACTAGAATAAGCATACGATATAGAGAATGATTTAAGGGCCTTATATAGACAAGACGTAACATAATGAGTCTAATAGAGTTCTATCTCATCACAACTAACCACAGCTAAGGTAATTAATTACGGTTAAGTAAACGATCTTATCATAATGGAATTTGTTTTAATCTAACTAACTTTACTTTCCTTAACACCCTTCTTAACTGATGCCACGTGATGAAGTGAGCATAAGTTTGCATCGAAAGCTTTCAAATGTGAGTTTATAGAAGATAAAGTTACCCCTTACTCTCTCTTAACCTCTGTGTATCTGTTCTGTCATAAACTCATAAAGAAAAATGTCTAATATAATTTGGATTATGAAATTTAGAAGACACTACTGAATTGCTTAGTTTAAAAAAAATATTTCTGAATTATATAATTTAAAAGCTATTTTTTATGAAAAATAAATTACTAATTATACTATCTGAAAGTCATTTTTAATATGAAAATCTTTTTTAAATTATATAATTTAGAAATTATTTTTTTATGAGCATGAGCATTGTTTTTTTTTCGGATACAATATTTACTTGAAGTCAAAATTGACTTCAAAATTATTTTTTTAAATTGTATAATTTATTCCGATTATCCAGATTGACAAAGTGAGGATTTTAATATTTATTGAGGTGTAGAAGAAAAGTATGGGATGCAAAAAGAAATCCCATTAGCTCCAATATTTTAGTCCGTTCTTGATGTTTCCCAAGCCCACAAGCTTAAAATCATATATCTAATTCATCAAATTATTCTACTTATCTATTTAGGTAATTTTTCCATAAAATAAATACTTTATGTACTCAATAGTATGAAAATAATTGTTATAAGTGTTGCATTTCTTCTCTCTTAATATAGTTTTCAACTTTGAAAATCGCTAACTTGAAATTAAATACGTATGTATTAATTCTCTAACTCTCTTTGTTGCATCTCTTGAGTCAATCTTAATGGTAAAACAGTTAACTAATTTTATTTAAGAAAGAAAAGACACGAGAAAGGAAAATGAATAGAAAGTGAAATAATTTTGTAGGTTATTTGGTATGAAAGTTATGAAAAGAAAGTAGTGGAGTGCTATAGATAAGGATGATTTCAGAGTGGGTGGGTGTTTTATATTCATTAACCAACTGTAGTTTCTAATATTTTATATATATATATATATATATATATATAACCCTACAATTTTACAAAAAACTTCAATATAATATAAAATGATTAGTAATGAAAATAGTTAATCAACAATATTGGTTTAAATATTAAGAGAATATCCCAAAGTACTTATGTCAAAATGTCCACGTAAAAAGAAATCACAGTATTTCAAAAGTTATTAAATAATTACATGAAACAACATTATAGCATTTTCTAAAAAGTTAATATATGTCTAATCAATCTTACCACTCCTAACATCTGATATTACAATAAAGAAAAAAAATGATCTTTTTATTTCAATCAATTCCGATGACCATATTATAACAAAATTAAGATACTAATATTAACTAAATATGAATTAAACTAACAATCATAGCGACCAAAGCCCTGTATCTCAAATCTTTTTCTCACTTTAGAAAAATCTGCAAGAAAGAGCATTTCATGGACAACATCAAAATCATAAATTTAAAATAAATACTTAATCAAATATTATTTTAATAGTAGTTTCTATGTCATGGTGGTTGAAAGGAGTAGTAAAAGTATGGTTATGCAAGTGATAAAGAACACTCAGAATAAAAATTATTCACATCTCTAAAGTATAAAAAGTAAAAAAGTAACACTAAACACCTTTCAGGTACAAATGAAATCATAATAAAGAAAAAAAGGCATGACATAACCATTTAAGCCTTTCTGATAATAAAAAATATATTCAAGGAGTACCATAACAGATAAATACAATATAAACTTGTAGTCAAAATCGTATTCCAGTATAGGCGTACAAATACACTTTACAATTTATATAATAAAGAGATTTTTCTTCAACTGTAAAAAATTGTCATATCTCTGAATTAGTATCACGATAGGATTCATGAAAAAACAAATTGTTCACCAAAAATTTTAGCTTCATAAGAATAATTCACTTTTCACAATTTTCCGATACATTAAAGAGTAGAACTCCATGCAAAGAAGAAACTTTGATATTTATAAATGTCATATTTAAAAAAAAAAAAAGTGACAGATCAATAATTATCATATTATAAAAAAAAATAATAACAATTTAATAAAATCGTCATATTAAAACCTTCATTGTTAACATTTTTTTTAGTGTATATTGAGTCTGTAGATGTAACTAATTTGCTAACTAAGTATCTCTCATATTCTTGAAAAATCTGTCACAAGCAAATTCTCTTGCCTCTAACATTCTTTCTATAAAAAATACAAGGTTCCCACAATTCCTATTTGTTCAAAAATTGCATTCTCTTACAAAATCATCTAGAGATTGTATTGCTATTAATGATTACCCAGTTATTTAAGGATAATAAGCACATCAAGCATTTTGAATAAAAAGAGTTTTTCCTCACATAAGCTATTAATAGTTACAATTTTTTCTTTCCTTTTTAGCCCATTATGACATAATAACATATTTTTTTCTGGACATTTGCACAGGATGTAATCAAAATCAACACGTCCTTAAGAAGGAAAAAAAAAAAAACTTATATCTGTTAATATTTTTCTGACTGAACATAAATACTAAACAGAAACTACATTAATCAATATAATATTTTGATATAAAATTTTGTCAAAACAATTTATATATTTTTTGGAACGATCTAGCATGTGAGTGTCCCTGTGGGCAATAGAGTGTGGAAAACTAACCAATTTGACCAAATCATATGATGTCCCAAGAGTTGATTGGGGCCTCAACTCATTATTACTTTAAGGAGAATTAGTCAATCTTGTATTTAGCTGCACATATAGGGCCAAATTTCACTTGTATTTGCACAAATTGAGGATGTTTGACACATAATTTGTGGTGTTGGTGAAGCAAAAATTGGTATGAAAGGTATATAGGGCGCAGCTTTTCTTTACCACCTGATTCTTCTTCTTCCTTCTACTTGTTGATTTTGGATATATGACTTTGAAGCAAGTCATTGTTTTCTACTATATCATTTTCATGAGTAAACTCACTCATTTGAAACCCATTTATTTATTCCTCTCACCACATCCAAACACGGCACAGTCAACCCTAGTGTGGTCTTGGTTGGAAGTTAAGTTGAGAGATCCAGATTAATTTACTGGTTCACATCCATTAACCAGCTTGTTTTTTCATCAAATAACTTAATTAATAATTTGCTAAAAGTTTCGTGCTTCTTGATCCATATGGTGCTGTATTTCAAGAGTGGAAGCTAATCCCTGCCAGAAAAGTTTATTAATACTAAAGAAAAGTTTATTCATAGTAAGCAAATTTGCGTAGAGTTTTGCACATAACTTGTCTACAAAAGAGAGAAATTATTAGATACAAAAATAGAAAGTAGAATCAAAACTAAATATTTGAATTGACTTGGTTAAAGTATAACGATTACGTCTCTTATTCAATGATCAAATTTTCAACTATCATGATGTTGTGATGATGAATCTAAATGAGATAGTTAGACTCTTTGATGGAAGAGTGTAAATAATTGTCTAAAGATAGTTAGAGTATTAAGATGAGTTAGACAAGTGTAAAAGATCATCTACTAAACATAAGTACTAAACATAAGTAGGAGTGTTAAAATAAATTAGATTGTCTCATATATGTTTGATATAATTGTTTTAATGATTTTTTTAACAATTTATTATTATTATTATATTTTGTTTAGGTTTTATGTTGAAGATTCCACATATTTAGAGATGCGACCTTTCAATAGTTTATAAAGTAGGTGCAAAACTTATCTTACAAGCCCGTTTGATAAGATTGAGTTATGCTCAAAGTGCACTTTTGATATGGTATCAGAGCTTATCCTACCAATGTTGTTGGGCCTATTGGGACACCCATTATTGAGTTGCTATCAGACCATCCTTACATATAAGTTTCATGCTCGAGTTGAGGTCTCAGCATGAGGAGGTTGTGATAGAGATACCATATAGACTGGAGATGATACTTTTCAATAGTTTACAAAGTAGGTGCAAATCTCATCTTACAAACCGATTTTGTAAGGTTGAGTTAGGCTTAAAGTCTACTTCTGATATTCTATATATAAAGACTATTGTGAAATAAAGTATTTTATACTTCTGATATTTTATATATAAAGACCATTGTGAAATAAAGTACTTTATTTCAATCTTAATTATTTTTCTTATTTTGTTATTGTAGATAATCCAACAATTGGCATCATCTATAAAGAGTTAAGAAAGACTCTTAGATAGAACACTTTCAAGGTAGAGGAAAAGTTTGTAATGTGTGAAGACTCATACTTGAAGGAGAGATGGTGAGAAATTAAGTATGTAATTAGAAATCTCATATTCATTACAAGTAAAATTAATTGTATGTCGCTAATACATATAATATCAAATGTAACATTCCATCATTTCTATTAATTAATTATTATATTTTTCTTTATAAAAAGCTAATCCTAAAGTTTTGTTTCTATAAAAAGAAATTCCAAAATAAATACAGAAACCTAAATAAAATATTATCAAAAATATAATTCAAAATATATTCTTTAAAGTTATTTAAATCTAAACATATCTAAAATAAAATTCGTATGAACTAATTCCTCACTCAATAAATTAACACAATGTTTTATAATATAAAATTGGCCAAAAACTTAAAAAATATATTCTCCAAATTGTAAATGCAATCTTAATTTATTTGTAAGAATATTACATTCTCACTAACAATGAAATCAAGCCCAAAAAATGTAAATATTTATAAAAAAAATTATCATACATAAAATTTTCAATAAATATAACTATTAAATAAATTAATTAATTCATCAATTTTCAGAAAACCAAAATCTTAAGTAAAATATATTAAACTTTATTCATTCTAATTCTTATATGACTAATGGTCTTCTATATGGTCTCCTTACTTTGAGAGATATTCCGTACTATACTTCTTAAATCAGAATTGCATATAACATGTTTTTTTCTATAGAAATTATTAACTCTCTTTAATAATAAATTTTTCATGCTTAAAATACCAGTTCCCAAAATTTCATATAATTAACCATAATAATTTAATGTGTATTAACTACAACAACAATTTAATGTATATTAATCACAACAACAATAATTTGTATTAACACCAACAATAATTCACATTAACAACATCAATAAATTCACATTAACAACCAACATAAAATTTAAATACAATCAATAAGAGATAATTTTATTTTACAATACTAAACAAATACAACATAAGCAAATATATAGTATAATTAATTTTTTTCTTAAAATCAAGCCAATATAAAATTTAGTATATCAAAATTAGAATATATTCACCCTATCTAAAGAATCTCTACACCGTAAAATCAAAACAAACCACCTAACTAATTTTTAATAATATCGTTATTATCAATATAAAAAATATTTATTTTCATCAAAATTACATTTATTTTCTTAATTTATCCAATATCATTATATTTACTCTTCAAAAATTCTAAATCATATCTTTCTACAACAAATTTTCAATCCAAAATTTTTTCTATACTAATTTTCCTTATATTCCCACATTAATTTTAAACAAATATAATCCAAAATTCTTCTATACTAATTTTCCTTATATTCCCACGTTAATATTTAAACAAATATAATCATCACATGTTGTTGTTGTCAAAATCCCATTTCTTCTTCAAAATAAAAAAAAACACAATCTTTTTCTTTTCTTCAATTCTAAACATGATCATCACAATATAATCATAATAAAATAATTTTTCTTTATATTTATATTAATTTTAAAATACTCACAATACATGCTTTTAAAATACTTTTTTCTTCCAAAAATTTTAAATTCTTTCTCTCTAATTCTATCAACAATATAAAACAATTATAGAAATAATAAATTACAGAACAGAAATTTTTTTCTTACAAATCTAATAAAATAATAAATTACATAAAATACAGTCTTCTCATACAAAAATAATAAACTCCAAAAAAATATTTCCTGTACCTTTATTTTTCATTATCCGAACTTCCTTCATGATCAAGGTCCATTCCTTCCTCTATTTTCCTTCAAACTCTCCTCTCCTCTCTTATTTTCTTAAAAAAAACTTTTCTATAAATGTGATGTGTCTCCCTCCTTCTAATAAGCAAACTACAATAACTATAATTTTATTATTATTATTATTTCTTTTAAATGTAGTTATATTATTATTGTTGTCACAAAAAATTGAACCATTTTAGTCAAGTTGGTAATGATGTATTGGTATGTGAATCAAGTTAATTATGGATAAGGATGAGGAATACGTTCTCCACCAATGATAAATGAACATAAATCACATCAAATGAAGATAGACTAGTGAATATCACTCTCACTTCTTAAGTAAATGAAAAGTAAAATAGAAAAATTATGATGTATGTTGATAGAATTTGCATATATCTTTATATATAAGTAGGTTTTGACAGTTTTTTTTTTTTCCTTTTGATTAATCAATATAGCTATATTAATTTTCATGTAATCGAATAATATATTGAAAATAAAATAAAAGAATAAAGTTGTTATTCTAATTTTAAGTAATTGTTATTTTTTAATAATAACTGTAAATTTCTAGAATATAGATAATTACAATTATTTTTCTAGAACCTATTATCTAACTCTCTCGAACAGGCTACTTTTACTTGTCTTTGTTTTGAATTTGTTATGAGAATTTCTTTAGTGTGACGTTTTTCCATTAACCTGAGCATAGAAGGTTTTTCGTTACCTATTATTACTGAACAAAGTGATTTACATAACACAGTCTAATATTAAGTCAAAAATTCACATACGCGGGGTTGACGCGCAAACAATCTTCTTCCAAAAGTCTCCTTCCAGAAGAACTCTAAAAAATATTACTACTATTTTTTTCAATCCCTTAAAAAATATCTGTAAAATTAGACTCAAAAAATGATACTGGTTTCTTTCTGGTATTGTTGCTTATAAATATACAATACATTTTATTAATGAATTCAATATAAAATAAAACATTTATAGTTAATCATGTTGCCACTTTTAATGTTTAATTTATTTTTTATACACTTTTGATAAATATCTAATATTTATAGGAAAATGAGTTACAATGGTCGGATAAGGTGAAAGCAAAAGTCGCGCACTGGTTTTTGAATTTTGTTTTCTCTTCTTCCAATGTCTTCTTTATTAGCTGGATTGTAATAGAATGATCAATAAATCATTTATAAGACTAATTTCCATTTTTTTTAAGACTAAAAAATTTGTTTTTCAATACTATTATTTGCAGTTTTTTTTTTTTTAAAATACCAAACTTAGAAACTAAAAGTATGTTTAATCAATCACAGATTTTAAGGCTACATCTGAATTTCTTAAAATCTTCCTGGGTAATACTGAATTTTGAGTTTTGAACAGTATTTTAAGGAAACTTCAAGGTTCCTTCGTGGTGAATAGAGTTGAGTTGATTTTGCTGACATATTTATCATGACTTGGGAGGGTTGGTATACTTGGTCTATGTTTGACTCTCTGTCAAAACCTTGGCGGAGAAAATAATATTAAAACAAACCACTTTTCTATGTAGCAAACCATATATTATATTAATTTTATACGCTAAGGTTACCACAGCAAAAACAACCTTATTCTGGGGCATTTATTTCCCTGAAATTAAGTTCGTCAACATTTATCCATCTAGCTTGGATTTGTCATCATGCATGACATTATTCAACCCTACATGTTGCAAAGCCATACTAGTAATATATAACCAGTTGCGTGTCACTCTTGTTATGAAGAACAATTATAAAATAAAGAAAGATAACTTCTTTGGAGACATGAAGATGATGATAACTTCGGGTCACAAAAATAATTAACATATGGTCACTATATTACAATTTTTGTCAAATTCCTTGATGCAAATATTAATGTCTTTTAGTTCAAGTATAAAGAAGCTTGTTTGTTTTCTTCGAGACAAAGTTTTTTGTATTTGCTTTTGCTTTTAAAAAAACAAGTTGTTGGAGGAAGTTTAAAAAAAAAAATCAAGAAGACATAAAAGAAAAGATGGAAATATATATATCTAAAGGTTTTTTCTTTTTAACACGTAAAAAAAAGTTATAAAGATAACAAAAGAAGTATAATAATCATGATGAAAACAGACTAGTACTCATCAAACCAAATCATTAAAAAAAGAGAACAGAAGGAAGGTTGCTTGTACTATCAAAAAAATTATAACTAAGAACACTTAATAAGTTACTCCACGAAATACATGTTTGTCTGTGAGCTAAGCAAAAAATTAATAAGGTTATCGCATTACTAGATAGCTTCTCTAAAAATATGAGAATAACAAAAGAGTATGGAAGAGGTCAACTCTAAAAATTTCTACTATCTAACAAGTAAACTCTAAGGAAAAACTCAAAAGGTATTAAAGGATTTCTAATTAGGTTGATGGCATTTACAAAAAGATATGATCAATATAAAAAATTTTCTAATTGTTTTTATCCAAAGGATTCGTCTACCACAACTACCACATGTTATATATACTGTTTAGTGATAGAATGAGTTATGTATACTTATTTCTTTGAATGCCATGGAACTAATGAATTTGTTAGCACAGTGACATGCTTTTTCATATATCTATATGATACGAGGATATCATATTATTTGTTTTATTGCTTGCTTCGATTATTTTTTATTTTTAACACTTTTATTTTATTCTGATTTATATAAAAACTAATAATTTTTTACCACCATAAGAAAGGAGAGAATGTAAGTTTAGAATATAATAGATTTTACTTATAATTTTGATCAATAATAATGATTAACTTATTTATTAATCACAAGCAAATCATCAAATCTTTTTTTTAGACATATTTGATAAGCTTTAATACCTGTCAGAGTGATAATCTATGATTGACATAATAAGCAGTGTTGTACATCATTTACTGTCTATAAATAATTAATGCACTTGATCTATCATTTTTGCTTCACATAACCATGATTTGTGGTTTTCATCATCTTCTCAATCAAAGAAAAGAAAAAGAATAAGAAGGAAATACTCAAGTTAGAATGATCATTTAAAAAAGAATATTGTTGAGATAACAACTACTTTTTGAAGTTAAATATATTTGTGAGAAGAGAAAGAGAGAAGAGTGGTTGTTATTGTTCCAAAAATATCATACAAAACAATCTTATCTAATAACATGTCTTTCTAACTCACTTAACTCTTTCTACATATTCATATTGGTGAGAGTTATCCTATATTAGTGAAAGTAAGCTCTTTATTCATTGGTTAAGACATTAAATCTAAATTTAGAATGATATCATATTTTGTGTTTTTCTTAAGACGTTTAAATATCTATTTTAGACCTTTGTGTTTAAAATTCATTCTAAAATACTTTAATGTGTAAAATGATTTATTTGTTATAAAGAATATTAGTGGTTTTAAAAATTTGGAGAAATTGTAAAAAAATATTTATGTAGTAAATCATGAATGGTTATTGAAAAATACTCATATTTACAATGATAAATCTTTCTTTCCTTTAAAACTACAAACTATAAACCATCATTTTTCAAAGAGTTTTTTTAAAAAATCATTCAAGTCATTTATTGTGTATTCTTGTATATTACAAACAATTATATATCTTCATTCTTTAATTTTTGTTCGTAAGTGTTTCCCATTTATGTAGCACTCATTTTTCTCTTACCTTTAAAAGTAAGTTGCACATATTCTAACCTTTCTAGCCTCTCATATAATGATGAACTAGTTAATAATATGACAAAATCAAATACTTTTTATTTTAAGTTAAAACTGTCAAATGATATTTTTAAAAAAATAACTTTAATGATTTTCAAGTTAAAAAATATTAATCTAAACATTGTAACATTTTTTAGGGCACTTTTGTCCTCTTGTATACAAATAGTTGATCCGAAAATTATTTTAAAGTTTTAACGTGTCTCCCAAATATTGAAAATCTTAGAGAATGTGTCCCTTGATGCCAACAGGCATGTACATCCAACAGCTGGATTTCTCTTTCAATATTTTCTTTATTCATTCTGCGAAATTGAATTGTATAAATGTAAGAGTTAAAAAATTGTGAAGATTTGATTTTGAATATATGGAAAATCCAAAGTGTTTTTTTAAATATGTTGGGGAAATTTCCCTTCAATTTCAATGGCCGTGTGCTGTACTTTGTTGGTTTGTTTAATAGAGAGTTCTTAATGTTGCAGCCTGAGTCACGGTGGATATTGAATGATCTCGTCTTTTTCTTCCATTTTTCTTCATTTTCCTTTCCCTTAATGAAGGGAAACGAAGCAATCTAGAATCCCATTTTGTCCCTTTCATTGTTGTTGGTGAGAAGAAGGGTATTTCTGCATTGACTTACAAATATCATATTGCTTTTGCATAATACAAAAACACCTACATTATAATGCTACCTCAAACCTGTAACAGGAAAAAGAGTCTTCATAATAAATGCAGATCGTGAAAAACGGCCCTTTTTTTTCTAATAAAAAAAAAGTTAACTTCTTTGAGATATATCTCTATTGCAATAATCATATACAAGCTTATAAGGTTAATAACTTAGTTTTATAATTTTCACCCTATAACACGATATAAAATTTAAAGCTTTTTGTCTTAAATAAGATTTTGATCATAAGAATAAAAAAAATATTCTTTTATCTTAAAATATATATATGTTTTTCTCAACAATAAAAGAAAAACTTAATTAAAGTAAGAATCTTATAAATCATTTTAGTAGAGTTATACACTAAGTTATAAGATTAAGATTTGGATTTTATAAAATATTCTTATTTGAATATTGACATGGCATAAAAAATAAGACACATAATTTTACTCTTAAGCATAAAAAAAATATTTTCATCTTAAAAATATATATTTCTACCAATAATCAAATAAAATATCAATGAGTATATTAATCTTATCAGACTTTTAATATTAGAGTAAAATTATAAGAAAACTTAAAAATAACACGACTGTGTGAAACCTCCAAAAATAAACTTCCAAAAAATAAATTAAAATCTCATTACTATCTTGTAATAGAGATACTCCTTTAAAACAAACTCTCTTATAAATAATGTCACAAAATAAAATTCGAAAAAATTAAATTAAATTTTGTAAAATAATACTTAGAGATAATCTTACATCAAAGACTAATCAAATTACTCACATTGTATTCATTTGAAAAATTTTCACACGGGTATTTTTTTTATATCAAGATAAACTTCTTTCTAAACTTTCAAGACAGAAAAGTAAGAAAATTACAGTTTTTTATTTTCGTAATTAGTGCATAATTTTATTTATAAAAAATTATTTTATATTTCCTAGAAATGGTTATTAAAAAGATTGTCTAAATAAATAATAAAATACTTAACTAGTACAGCTCATGTTACCCACTTTTTAAATTTGATAGGACCCATATGCGCTCTCATTGGACATTTGTTCACAAATGTTGAAATCTTTATGAAAATTAATGAACAACACAATTCAAAAGCAATGGATGAGAAGAAAAGACAAACTTACAACTTGTATTTGCAGAAAGTTATAATAAATGAATAACAATTCGCAGAAAGAAATAGAAAAACAAATAAAAACACTAAGAGTATAGAATGAAAAAGCTCACTATGCTAATTAATGCCTTTATTGTTTAGAATATGACTTATTTAAAGTGATTAATTTTTAAAAAATAAAAATCTCTATATTAATATAAGAAATCAACCATTAATATTTCAATATATATATATATATATATATATATATATATTAGTTATTTTTTTTTTTTT
>Ga0209489_104674_pt1 | contig 24938 bp, 9 predicted proteins | sample SiratrowhiteBW_FD_187527 | JGI IMG/M metagenome (GOLD analysis project Ga0209489, IMG submission 187527) | Root nodule microbial communities of legume samples collected from California, USA - Siratro white BW (SPAdes) (version 2) | ecosystem: Host-associated > Plants > Roots > Nodule | place: USA...
AAATAATTAACACAATTATATATATATATATATATATATATATATATATATATATTATTTTGATGAATCAACATAAGTTAAATAAATATATTTTTAATAAATTAAAAAATATATTAGTTTAAAAATAGAATTTAACATAATAAATATTATATTATTTAAGTAATCAAACTTAAATAAAATTGAAAGAAAAGTTCAAAATTTAAACAATTTGATGGTAAAAATTTTTCAGAAAATATTAAAGATAAGTTTGGTGGATAAAATATAATAACTATTCTACTGTAATATATCTTTTTTTGAATTTGTCACTATCCAATCATATTTTAGATGGGGATGAATGTGAAAAAAAAGAAAGAAATATGAGGTTTTTGAATTAAGGAAAAATTAGTAAAATAAAGTGTTAGGATAGTAAATGATTGGATTGATGTAGTATGATGATTTTTTTGTATATTAATATATTTAAAAAATAATTTGGAAAATAATTTTTAAAAAATAATTTAATATAAAAATTAATTTGAAAAAATATAATTAAAGTAAAATTTATAGTGAAATAAAAAATATTATAAAAACATATATCAATAAATATTAAATTATTTCATTTTATGTATTATTTAGATTTATTTTATCGTAATATAAAAATAATATTAATGAAATATTAATCATATATTTATATATAAATTATCATTTATATTTATGATTTAATTAATCATATAAACATAAAAATAATAAAATATTTAGAAGTGTGTTATTTTTTATGTTAATACAATTAGAAAATAATTTAATTTATTATTTTTATATTTTTTATTTAATTATAAAAAATGAAAATATTAAAATAATATTGAATTATATAAAAGATATAACCATTATGTTTTGGACTGTAGTAACTTTTTTTACAATCTTCTCATTTGTATTTATGTTATGAAATTCTTTGTTTCCGGTTTTTTTTTTTCACTTTTCAAATTACACATAATTTTAGTGAAAAAAAATAGTCTTTTAAATATTATATTATTAATATCTTATCATTATATTGATAAATAAATTTAATTTATCATGCTAAAAACAACTTGATTCATAAGTATTTATAAAATAAAGGATAGGTTGATATAGATAGTTTACGTGTCCTATTTTAATGTTATATTTTATTCCTTTTTACAATTTGATTATCCTTTTTAAACCAATAACTTGTTTTATTATAATAATATATGATAAGAATGAGAACTGAGCCAAATTCATACAAGGTAATAATACTATTTTTAACTCAAAACTTTAAACATTGGGTTTGTGGGTCTTTTTTATATGTTATTCAATTTTCTCATTTCTACTCAACTCAATGTGTGGGACTTAGACTAACACTTGGATACCTAATAAATCTCTTTCTCAAGTGAGAATCTCTTTCACATTGGTACACTCTCCCTCAAACACGAGTATCTCACAAACTACCGTTCACACACTTATACGGGACATACTTGTCTGAAACTCCCGTCAAGAAAACTTTCAATACAAGTTAAACTGTACTCGTCCAAGCCGCAAACCATTAACTCTGATATCACTTGTTGGATAATCCGATGAGACAAAACTGGACAGATCTCATAATAACAAGAACTGAACCAAAGACACACAAAGAAATGATACCACATTTAACCTAAAATTTTAAAATATTGGATTTGTCTTCTTTTTTATACGTTGTTTAACTTTTTTATTTTTATTCCTTATATACGACTTAAACTCGTATTATATAAGTGAATGTAAATATATATTGATCTGTGAAAAGTAAAAAGGTAAAGAAATTTGAAGAAAGCAAGCGTGACGGTGAAAAGAAGGGAAAGCAAGAAAGTGAAGAAAGAAGAAGAAAGAAAAGTGTGGGAGAACTTCAATGACTATCGGTGGAACTGCGCCGGTGCCGTCGAAGAACTTTAATGAGCTGCCGCCGTCTGAAACAGCCCTACACCGCCGCATCCAGAGTACTTTTGCACAGCGAAACGAAAGGGAAGTATATTTTTGTGTACACTCTTACAATTTTGGAAAACATAAGGCTGGAATGTACTAAACATATTTTATAAGTTAGGATAGAAAGTTAATGTACTTTTTAGATATATTATAAAAGGGTTGCAACATCTCAAATTCTCTAATTTTAATATATATTAATTTTTATAAATAACAAGGTTGAGATTCAATCTTCAAATTAATTCAACACAACATATTTTTTAAATCAAATTGAAAGGCTAAATTGAATTATATTTAATTTATTTTTTTAAGTCACTTTTCAAGCTAATGAAATGTCTTAGGAGATAAAAAAGAATCTAAATTCAAAACATAAAAATGAAAAGTTAATCTTGATTTCTTGACCCATGAGTTGGTAGAAATCCAAAACATTCATAAATAGATGAAGAATTTTACGAACCTAGAAAAGACTAGATAAAGAGTTTATTAAGCAAAATTAAACTTATTCTAAAACAAAATTATAATCAATTGCAATTAATCTCTCATTCTATTACTATATTATTAGTATCATCTTATCGAGAAAATTAAAAAAATTTGTTCCAGGAAGCTAGCAAAATAAAAAACAACATAAATAGAATATATATATATATATATATTGAATTTTGTAAATAAATAACAATAGCTATGGTTTTAATTATAAATTCAATACAATTTATAATTTTAACCTTCTATTATTATTCTTGTAATTATCTTTATTAAACATTAAATTAGATGTGACATATTTCTTTTTCTAAATAAAATAATTAGATTTCCACTATCAATTGTCTAAATCTACCCTTATTTTATTGTTAAAAAATGAGTAATAAATTGTACTCGACTCGATTTATTTTTATTCATTAAATATGAGTACTTCTAATCAAGAATCTTTTATAAATGTTTTAATTGTTTATTCGTTAAACTAAAGCCGTAGAGTTTAACTTTTTCTAAACTTAAATATAAGCATAAATAATTAGTTTCATACCCATTAAGAAAGTCCATTAACCTCACTTGATTTTATTAATATAAATAAAAAATATTTGTTTCTAAAGATTCTTAATTTGGACCTAATTAACAGCATTCTTCCTTCTTCTTTTTTTTTTTCATGCAAATACATCTCGAATATGCGCGCTTCCTTTCAAGTTCTACCTCTTGTTAATTAGTCTCTAATTTCACATGGTGATCCTGGTTATTAACATTCTTTATCTGTTTATTCACAGTTTTTATCAACACTTTTTATTATGATTTTTCATTTTATATGTGCCTAAAAATATGTTTATTAAATTATTACAGCACTTCTATGGTGTATTCAATTAATCTTCCCATATAGATTAAACTATATTATTTAATGTTATAATGGCTTAAATTAACTTCCCTTGAATACACATTTTTAATAAATTGTGTCAAAGTTAGATGTAATGCGGTAAATAGAGTATAGATAGAGACTAAACGTTAGATTATACAATTTAATTAATTAAAATGAGTTTAGAATTAAAAAAATTAAAACACAAGTGTATTTGTAAAATAAAAAAAAATAAGATACTTTTTGTAAAAGTACTAAAATTTAACGAATAAGAATAAATTTTACACCATTATTTTCATCGAAATAGGGTTATCTTTAGATTAAAAAAAAAAAAAAAAAACTTTTTGGGACCGACCCTCCTGAAAATTGGGGTTTTTTTTTGGAGTTTGTCAGTATGTAGCAACATAGATTTAGTAAACATCATATAATATTTTCTTTTTACTATAAAAAGGTCAAATCAAAATAGGTTTTCATCTATACTTTTTTATGTTGTGATTAGGATAATGAAAAATTAGTATACAAAATGTTACAAATAATATCCAACAAACACTTTATTTTTTCTTCAAAACGGCATACAAATGCATGTGAGAAACATTACATTTGAGTTTGCTGCGATTCCATGTTTGACATCTGAACATCATGTGAAGGTGTATCAGACTTGAAGTGAGTGAGATAGTTGAAGAAGCAGAACAAAGAAACGAGTAGAAGAATAGCGTTGATGGTGTAGAATTTCAGAAACTGGGCTAGAAACAACCACAAGAGTGTTTCACATCCAGCTACTCCTGACACATGAAACGTTATGATGGTAGCTGGAAAGCTGGAGTCAGCAATGGAAGCTAGGGCATGGCAAAATATGGCAACGAGGAAAATCATCGTGGTAGGGCTTAGTTGTTGGAAGGGATTAGTAGAACTTGAGATTCCATATTTAATTTCAATGGAAGCTAGCTCCAAGGCCATTAAAACAGCGTAGGCTTTGTGCTTTTTCATAAGCATTGTGGGAAGAAAATGGAGAAGCTGTGTTGGTCAAGGTAGTATTTGTGTCAGTAGTTATATAAAGAAGAGCTGCGCGGCCAATACAGTTAGAATGTTGCGGCCGAACATGTCGTGGAGAACGAAGCCATTGATGTGAACAATGTTGTTCCACGTTAGCATTGTATTCGTCCGAAGGATACAAATACATAATACTGCCACTACAGTGTCGCTTTCCATGCCGATACAGAATACACACATAAACATATATATAACAAAAGTTATATAATAAAAGAATATGTGCGGATAAATTAGTATAATAAGTATTATTCTTGTGTTAAAAAAATATTTAAAAAATTATACCGTGTAAATGCATATAAACAGTAAATGAATAAAATTTGAAAGTGTTAATGATATATATGAGTATAAATTTTGTAAGAATAGACAAGTGCGTGTAAATAATATTCTATTTTAAAGATAGTTCACATACGTAGTTGTGGTTACCAAAATACCGTTTATACCATATATGAAGTTGGGACTAAAAAAAATTTATATTCTTGATTATTTCCAAAACTTCTATCTAATTTAAAGATAGTCCACATATGTAGTTGTGATTATCAAAATATCGTTTACACAATATATGAAGTTGGGATTAAAAAAGATTTCTATTTTTGATTATTTCCAAAACTTTTATCTAATAGATCATAAAAAGAACGCTGAACGTGAAAAGAGACGTGGATAACTATTATAATAGAGATTTGAAATTATAGAAATAAAGTGGTGTTTAGAGGAATGATAGTAGATGAGGTAAAGGTTTTTTATTTAGCTCAATTAAAGAGTTAATTATAGTTTAAACATAGGATGTCGAGAATAATATTTTCTTATTCGGATTGATATTTTGTTGTAGTAAAATGTTTGAAATTATTGAAATAAGAAACCCAAAGTTAAAGAGTGTAAGTAAAGAATAGGAATGTATTTGTTTTGCAGGTACACTTATTTCAGGAGGAAGGACGAGGCCTAAAAGAGAATCTTAGATAAAGGTTATTTAGAAGTTTTTTAGACTTTGAGTGTGGAGAGAAGGTTTGTTGTGTATTTTAAGGGACATTACTTTGGTCTTGTTCATGTATGTTCTCTTTTGGAGAAGGGGTTTTAGATTATATTTGTTTTCAGATAGTCTTAATGAATTATATAAGGATTGGACTAACTTTAAAATGTTCTATTTAATTTAATTTATTGTTGACCGTTAATTTTTTTTAAAAAAATTCATATTAATAAACTACTATTTCATTCACCACGGATTTAGAAAATGACTTTATAATGGATGGTATTTAAGGACATGAACCTATTAAACAGAAGCTTATTAAATTAAAATTTATAAATAAATAAAAGACTAAATAAAGGGAATTAATAACGAAAAAGAAATAATATAAGAAACATTTTAAATTGATTCTTAATGAAAAAAATCCGTCAAATTTTTTAATTTGGTTCTTATTCAACAAAACGAAAAAGTGTGCTTGATTCATTAACATAAATAAACATAGTTAAATTGACTACTTTTAATAATACTTTTTAAATTTCAGTTATATTTCATAAATACCAGTTAAATTATGTTTATAACATTACAATAAGTTGAGACAAATTTTCCATCAGTTATCAATATATATTGTTAATACTTTTCAATAAATACATGTCCTATTAATAGACTTCACAATAAGTTAATGATTTGCATTTTGTTTCTTATTTAAAAAAATAAAATATTTTTTATAGTTCAAAGGAAAGTAAATAATTTGACTATGTTTCTTATATAAAACATTTCCTTAAACTGGTGTAATTTTTATGCAAAATTTTCTAAATGATACATTTTTTATTTATTTTTGGATATGGGTAAATGATACATAAGAGACACACAACATTTTGAAGAAATGATGCTCTATTGCACGATCTAATCTAAGATGATTAAATGAGATGGTCACAATTTAAAAAAATTTAATTTATTAAATGAAATTGTATAGGCACGATGTGAATTAATGTGTTAATTAATTAAAATCATAAGAATACTACACCATTTTAGGTGCTTAATATTTTTCACCAATTTTTCTTCTATTTCTTTTTGACCCTGTGTAACTAAAATAAATGTACATTTCCCCATTTTGTTTATTGATAAATATGTAATGGTTAAATTAATTCTAGTCAAGTAATTGAAATAAATGTGAAGTTAATTTGAATAAAGTAGTGATTAAGAAGAAAAGTTATTTGATGTGAATTTAGTTCCTAATATAGAAATAAATTTAGTTATTAATAGATATGATTTAAAAACTAATAATAAATTTATTTAATAGTTAAATAATATTTTAAAATTTTTCTTTCTAAATTTATTGCTAAATTTAATTTAATTTTAAATTATTTCTATATTAGTAACTAATTCAAATATCCAACTTACACTTAATTTTCTAAATATATTTTACTACTAAATTTTAATTTAATTTAATTTTTCTTTTCATCATCAAACTTACTCTTAATTTAATTCAATATATAAATCTCATATTAACATCATTTTTTATTTTAATTTAAAGAATAATCTTGTCAATCCTTCTTTAATTCAAACAATTTAAATTTTCACTATATAAAAATCATCTTTCATTTAATTTGTAATTGTACATCTATTTTAGTTGTATAAAAATAACACATCTCATAACATAAAGAAGAAGTATGGATGGAGAATATTAACCATCCTAAAATTATAGAGTATTTTCATAATTTTAATTAACTTATTAATTGAAATCGTGACTTGACTCCATGATTTCATTTAATAAACTAAAATCATTTAACTTAATTCGTGTAATAAGGTTATGATATCCTGTCACCTATGAACGATTTAACCATACTCGAAAATAAATAAAAAAATATATTATTTTAAAAATTTCACATAAAAATTACATGAGAATTTTGTCAACATGAGAGCTAGTATTTTGGAGTTTTGGAATATATACAGATGTTGTAATTTTTTAAAATAATTGATAACCCTTATAATAATAAAATATTTTATTCAGATGATAATAATAAATATAAATAAACTTTGAAGTAAAATATAAATATGAATAATTATATAATATATTGCCGAAATACAATATTCCTTAGTACATTCAACATCAAACAAAACATGATATTCTTTGTTTTTTTTTTCCTACTTTGTAGACATCATCTTACTCTTGTTAATTTATTGGATGTTGTAAGAATATATTATTGTGATTGCACATCGGATTTTGGCTATTTTACTTATTTTGTTTTTTTATTCTTGGATATTTATTAGGACAACCTTTTTTTCCACTATTTACAATATTTTTTATTATTGATAAAAAACAAAACATTATATTCTAGGAATATTAAATTAAAAGGAAATGCTATTTCTTGTGCAAATTCGCATAGCACGAGGTATCTACATGAAAACCATCACCCCATGCATGATTTGTGTCAAAATCTCTTGTTTTCTTTCTTTTAAATTTAATATTTGCCTAATGATGTTTTAACAACATTTGCAAGTTTCGTCCAAAATAAAAATCAATTCGTACATGGAACTAAAATTGGCCCCAATCATCTGAATCCACGAGAATCCTCAAAGGAACTGTTACAGCAACAAAAACTGTTGATCAGCAGAAAATACATGGGCTTGAAAGCTTCACCATGAATCCTGCCATGCATGCACATGTGCATGTTACAAGTGTGGAAAGACTGCCATACGTTTGATCAGTTTCGGTAGAAGCTGAACACATCGTTCTCCTTATCTGATCCATGCGTGAAGCTCAACAGATAGTACTCATTATCTGATCCCTATCGGAAATTCTCTGCAAACCACACTGAAACATGCAAACACTTCGGCTACACTTTTCCATTTTAATTTCACCGAATACTGTTCCCTGTGTGAAGTAATGTTGAATCAAAGGCTGAACAGAGATGCTACAAATCCCATGACAGCTCTTGCCACAGGAAGAATGCAATTTTTCCAATAGATTCGAGAATTGCTCATCCTAAGGTGCTAAATTTATACGGCTCTCCCAAACTTTTTTTCTCTAATTTTTTTTTTAAGTATAGATATACATTAAATATATTTTGACTTCTCAAATTTCTATTTCAAGTTTTCCCAAGACCACGCATTCCAATAATTGATATGGTGGAAAAATTGGAAGGAAAACACCGGAAATATCAAATAATAATGAGATATGAGCATGCACATATGCAACTACTCACATATAGAAGGAATCACAAGTAGCTATGTGGTTGAGCTTAATATTTATGTCTATAAATCTCACATCAACTATAAACGAGGTCTTTCAATAATTTATAACTGGACTTTAAGTCTAACTCAACCTTACCAAACCGGCTTATAAGATGAGGTTTACACCCACTTATAAACTACTATTGAAAGGTCTCATCTCTAGCCGATGTGGGATCTCCAATACGCCTCCCATAAACTATTGAAATGTCTTGTCTCGATAGCAGGTGACCTGATAGGTTCGACAACCTTGCTAGGATGGATTCTGATACCATATCAGAATTGGATTTTAAGTCTAACTCAACCTTATAAAATCGGTTTTGTAAAATTGAGTTAGATTTAAAGTCCACTTCTGATTCTGATGGTGCGATAGCAGGTGACCCCAATAGGCCCGACAACCTTGTTAGGATAGATTCTGATACCATATCAGAAGTGAATTTTAAGTCTAACTCAATCTTACAAAGCCGGTTTTGTAAATTTGAATTAGGCTTAAAATGTACTTTTGATTATGATAGTGTCACAGTAATAATATATATTTCACTTCATGTGAACTCCAAAGGCTTAGAACTTGAGAATTATTGGCAGAGTAGATGGAAACTAAAATGAGAAAGAGATTAAGAAGAATTTTCAGCACAGGGAAGGGAGTTTTACACAAGAATTGATATCTTTATATAGGGCAGCTTAAAATTAATTAAATAAAGCGCCATGCAACTGCTTCGAAAAGTTTTACGCCAAAACCATGTAGCTGACAAAAACTATGTAGTGTTGTGCCAAAAACCATGTAACTGATGAAAATATCGAAGCTTGCTTTGGCATAGATAGTGTTGTGCTAAAACCATGTTGGCGAAGAAAACAACGGAGCTTTAGGGTACACCAGTTTTGCGCCAAAAACACTAGCTGACGCTACGTGCAATTATTCTGAGTATAATTTGTCGTGATGTATGAATTAGATATCTCCAAGATGAAAAGTGTGTTATCCATTATCATACTTTTTACTTATTCTGTTAGTTTTGGCCTGTGGGACGAAACAAATGGCAAAGAATGCAGATTCGGTACTACACCAAACTTGGATACATAGGGAAGGAATTCAGCATAGTTGAGAGTTAAGAATGTCAAACTATGATGAATTTCTGTTAGGAATTACTGTGAAATTTTCCCTCTGTTTTCCTCCACTATCTACCCAACAATTTCATGGGTTATTCCACTTCATTTTTGCAAAACCTCACTGAAAAACAAAATTATTCAAATAATAAAATCTTTCATGTACGAATATATTTTATGAAGTATCATGGATTTCACGTTATTTTATTACTTTAATTTACATTTATCAACATCTCATTATGTCATATTATTTGTTTGGAATACAAGTCATCAACATTTACTATTTTTTTTTTTTAAACTGGTGGATAGAAACAACCAACCTTCAAATATGTTGGATTGGGGTGAGCTTTTCAGTTTTACAATGAATTTTTGTCTCGCAGTTTTTCCGTAGGTTAAAATATAATTTTCAGTTTTACTACCATTGTTATTTTCTTGAATTGAGTTGGGTTAAATTATTAATAATATTGTTAGCTTAAATTGAGTTGGGTTTTCAGTTTTACAACCATTGTTATTTTCTTAATGGCAATGTCGAAATATCATTAACAAATATGTTAAGCATTAATTAACTGTTGTAGAAGATTTGGAAAGAATCTTTTCATGGTACTGTACAATTTGATAATGAGACTTCTTGAGTTCTATTATAAAAAAAAAAAAAAAAAAAAAAACACTTAGAAATATTTAGGTCAGAGGATAAAAAACATATAAATTATTTTTAACTTCAACGTAATCTACACAAAACCTTTCAATATGCCAAAAAGGTCAAACAAGTGGATTTTTTGCATTCATAAATGTCTGTAAATGAAATGACAATGAAGACTATATTATACATAAATTTCTGGCAAAAGTGCTCTCAACTCCCAATTTTCTGTTATTAATAATATATTATGCTGCAGAGAACTACAGAGAAGTGATTTTTTTTTTTCAATTTAGGGTTCCTCAGTAAATATAAGCTTACACAAAATGTTTTTCCCCAATACTATCCACTTAAAGCATTTCTTAGACTAGAACTAGGCAACACTGAATTGAATTTTACACAAAACTTACAACATCAATTAATGAATAACACATGAAGGACATTTAGGCTTTGTTGAGACGATGGATTTAAAAGAATTTGAGTGGATTGTGGGTGGATGAAAGGGTTATTTAGATTAATAGATGAATAGTAAGATTTGAAGGAATTTGAGAGAATTAGTTATGAAAGTTTGAGAATGATTTGATAGATGTTATAGATTTTTTTTTAATTGATATATTTTTGAAATTACTAATAAACTCTTGTGAAATAAGATGATAAAAAATTAAAATGAATTTGATTAAATTGATTTTAATATAAAAAACATTACTAAAATTATTTAAAACATATCTTCTAAATTATTTAAAATTAAACATAAATCTTAAATAATACAATAAAATCATAAATTTATTATTTTATTAAAATATACAATTTAGTCTAAATCATAATTATCTGAAATCCATAAAAAAAAAATCCTACAATTTAAACTATTTTTTTATTGAAATTTTATACTGTTTTTATAAGTATAAATTATTTTTACATTTTACTTAAATTGAAACATTTAAAATTATTAGTCTAAATAAAAATAATTTGTAATTTGTATTTTTTGGATAGTGGTACATATTAATAATAATTGTAATGTTTTCTACATTTACCTTTTTATTAATTCTCTTACTTAAAAAGTTAAATGTTTTTTTACTATATTTTTAAGAGATTAAATATGAATTTTTTGAATTCTTATTTTATTTCTATAAAAATATTAATAAGTTATAATAAAAAGTATATAAACAACTTACTTTGACTAAAATAAATGAAATGTGTACTTAAATTTGAAATAAAGAATATTAATATAACATTTAATTAAAAATAATTATTCAAAATTAAATACTCTTATTAACATATATATGATTATCATTAAATGTTATATTTGATATTTGTTTATTTTTAATCATTTTGTAATTAACTATTCTTAAAATAATGATTAGTAAAAATATAAATAATATTTTATATTTTTTATTAAAAATACTTTTGTTTTAGTTATATACCAATACTTCTGTAGCATTTATTTTATTTCAAAGTCATTATCCACTTATAAAGATATTTCGTAATTTCTACCTCATTTATAAAAGTTATTTTGTAATTTTCAATTTAATCTCTTCATATGAACTAAGATCCCATCCTATAAATCTCTCTTAATCCATGCTTCCAAATTAGATCAACCAAACAACCTTAAATCCTCCTAAATTAGACCAACCAAACACACTCTTAATTCATGCTGAGGCAAAGTGATGATAGTAAATGTGATAAACAGAAAAAAAAAGTCCTGGTAGCACATCAAGATATTTGAATAAGAAAAACCTAACTAAACTGTGACAAAATTAAAATGAAGCTGTTATTGTGGGATAATTACAAATATATTGCCTTCACTACACTCCTGCCTGGTATGAAGTTTCATTAAATCTAATAAAGAGAAAAAGATCTGCAGTCTCACTCATAGCAATTCTAAACTTGTTATATACAATTTAGAACTTATAACAACATAGGCATCTCAAACAACTATATACAGCAGGATATTTAGGATAAATATTTTATTTTTAAAACAAAAAACAGGACAACCGCTTTAGAGAAGAGAGCAGAACTGTTTATAACGTTCTACTGTAACTATTTTAATAATTTTTTTAATAATTTTTTACTATGCTCTTAGTTTAAGATCTATATATAGATATTATTCTAACATAGACAATACATTGTATCTTGGACATACACAATATATTGTATCTTTTAGATTATTTGTAGACAATCTTTTTAGTTTTAGTAGAAGTGTTTTCTTTCCATCTTATTTTTGTTTACTTGTTTGTTATTATTACGAACCCAACAGAAGTTTAGGAGTGAGTTTTGAGCTTGGTTTATTGGAGAAAGTTGTATGTGTATGTGTCAGGAAAGCTTAAACAACCAAAATCAGTCTCCACAATTAGTTTCTTTATCATTTAGAATAAATAATAAAAGAATTTTGACTTTATAAATAAGGTTTGATTAAATAATAATAAAAAATAAGATAAAATGTTATTTAAAAAAATGATAAAACAATAAAAAAGGTGTTGGACCTTTCTTAAAATAATAATTTGAATAAAAAAAATAAGTGAACCCAGTTAGAGAGAGAGGTTCATTTATAAAGTTCTGATTAAGTTTGATAAAAATAAAAGTAAAAAAATATTGTCTGAAGACTAATTTATTAAGAGGTTATTAAAAATAAAAAAAATTACTATTTACACTTCACTTATCTATTAATTGTGCTTGTCACATAAGCTTAAGGTTCACAGAACTACATTGTTCATTCAAGTCCCTATGTAATTTTAGTAATCATAACAAATTTTATTTTTTATAATTAAAGATTATTAATTAAGAATTACAAATGTGTTGTTTTCAGCTTTGCCTTCACACATTTATCACATTTAGTTAGTAATTATACAATATAATTTTCTCTTGCAAAGGATGTGAGACATTGAATTGTAAAGGAAGCAAAGGGATTGAAACTAAGTGTTGAGAATTTCGTAACATTTGCTCATACTTTATGTAATTTATGATGATGTGCTAATATTTATGTAGTTTATGATGATGTTTGTTGTTATGTGATATATGTGATGTTGCTTGAGCACATTTATTTATCCAAAGGGAGATGATACTTTAATACTGGTAACAGTCATTTACCTCCTCCATTTGATACTAAAAAATAATATTATTTTATTAAAATATAATATTTTATTATACAAATCAGGAGTGAAATGGTGTTATTTTGCTAGAGTGGTGTCAAAGTAGATTTATTCTTATCCAAATTCATATAAGAGAAGATTGACTCTTGAAACACACCTCCTGATAACTCCTGATATGAGACTGTTGCCTCTTGCATGGTTTTTGTCATACCATCCAAAACCAGAAAAGAAACATAGAAAAAACTCAAAATTTAAGAAACCAATTTCAATGCCATAAACGTAATCAAAGTTGAGATCATAAACTAGAATCTGATTTCAAATAGTCACAACAATCCAACTGATCCAGGATTAAATTCAATTCATTTTCAACAAATTCAGCAAAACATAAATTAACAGAAAATCAAAATACCAAATTTTAGAATGTCCTACATTCAAAAAAATTTCAGAACTCGATACCAAAATCCAAGGAAGAACAAATTCAAAACTAGGCTTTCAGATCAAAACTAGGCTTTCAAAATCAAATCCAATACCCAGAAAATCCAAAATCAATGCTAAGCCCATAAACAAATACTCAGATAAACCCAAACACCCAAACACGGACTCGAAACTAGCACCCAGACTAAACATCTAATTACCCACATATTCAGAATAATCAGATATTTAGAACCCCAAGATATATTCGATCCCGAAGGCCAATCTAAAAAAAATCTCAAATCAGAAACCCAAAATCCGCCTAATCCTTAAATTAGAAGTACATATACTCAGAGAATCCTAAAACATCTATAAGCTACTAGTACCCAGTACCCAGAACCAAATATAAAACACATTCAAAATTTAAAAATTCATTCAATCCAAGACTGAAATCACAATACCCATGACACAGAATTTAAAGACACTAGCGAAGCAAATAACCTTAATCTGAATCATTCCCAAACCAAGAACCAACTTCGATCCAAATAGCAAATCAAAGCCAAACCGCCTTTAAGCGCCTATTGGTCTCGAGCGCAGGGTGAAGATTGTGACACCGCCGACAAATCACAGCGGTATAACACCCACCTTTATGCGGCCACCGCTTCTGCGCGCTTGTCCCACATCAATGAAAACCCAAAAAAAGAATATTGGAGAAAGGGAGTGCCGCCGACCGTGTCTCTGTTTTCTTTCTTCCAAACACCTTCTATGTGCAAGCGGAATCGCTCTCTACCCTCAAAGAGAGTTGTCGTGCCTTCCTAGCTTGAAGTGGTGCTGACACTACTAAACCATTAGGTTAAAGTCTGCCACAAGAGAAAAGGTTTGGGCGTGATACTTTTAGAATTAAGGCACGAATATGGATGAAAAAAGAGTGAGTGAAAGCGTGAATAATAAAGCTAGGGTGCCACTTGAGTGTGGATGGATGAAGGGAGGCATTATTACCTAATGGCTCCCAATTCTAAAATGGGGTAAAGGAAATTATGGCTAAAGGCTCCCAATTCTAAAATGGGCTAAAGGAAATTATGACTGAATGGGGTGTCACGTGTTGGACCCATTTTTGACACTTTTGTTTTATTGTTTTTTTTCATAAGAATAAAGATATTTTTTATTTTATTCGATTAATTAGTTCTCTTTGGAAAATAAATGTAAATACAAAATAATAAATAATAAAGTGAAAGTTTAGTATAGAAATAATAAAGTGAGCAATGCATATTAGGAATAAGGGTGTAAAGGGATAACTTGACTCTTTTTAATTTTTTCTATTATTATTATTTTCATATCTTTATTTTCTCTCAAACCATAATTTTAAAATGTTAGTTCTTAAAATAAATATATTTTTTATTTTATTTCGAGCTAATTTAATTAGTTTCTTTAATTATTATTTATAATGTTTAAAAACATAGAACAATATACAAAACATTTTTCTAAATTAATAATAAAAAACATAAATTTTTAAAAAATAGATTTTGATTCAAAACAGTTTTAAAAATAATTAAAGATAAAAACATTTTAAAAAATAATAAAAATATTTAACTTTAGGAAAATAAAATGCATAAAACAGTTTTAATAAAACATAAAAAAGTAGAAAACAGATTTTTAGAAAACCAAAATATTTCTTAACAAAAAATATTTGTTAAAATAAAAAATAAAAAAATAAATGTTAAAAATCACAACAAACAAATCTTAAATTAGAACTAGGTGATCTCTGATTTTTTTTATATTTGAAAATACGTAGGATCAAAGTCAATCTTTATCAGGTTAAAAAAAATTAAAAAATAAAAATTTGTCTTTGTTATTATTATATTTGTTTATGGTTTCTTTTTTGTCTTTATTTTTTTAAAATATTTATTTATTTTTAGTTATTGTAATTATTATTATTTTTTTAAAATAATATTTTGTAAAACTGTATTTATTCCTATTCATTTAATTAAAGGTATCGTCTTTAAGATAAGCGTTGTGAGGATGCTGACACCTTCTCACACGTAATCGACTTCGAATCTTGAATCTAGTTAATAAATATTTTTATTTTTTTGTTTTTCCTATAATTTTTTAAATTATAATGATGACTCCAAATCTTAATTTAAATATGTTTTAAAAAATAAATTTAAGATGATCCCGTTGAAATCCCTACATAAGTGTGTCAACATCATGTACTTTTATGGGAAAGCTTTTTTCTGCTAGTGGGATTCATCTATAATTATTGCCATGTTCGGTAAGTTTTACCCAATATATCCTGGATAACGCATGTTTGCGAACTAGGCTTTTCTGAATTGAATCTTTTCCACATTAGCAAGAAAAGTTAGATGGATCAAAGAACAAGTTAGACCTATCCCAGTTGCTCCATGAACACTACAGTGTTAATTACTCTAACTTGTATAGAAAATTGCATGATTTGGGAATTAATGTAACCAATAACTATTACTTAAATCGGACTCAAACAGACATAAAAATGAAAGTTTTACAGCCAGAAATATAGAGAAAATAAAGGCAACATAATATAACAAGATAGTTTGACACTTTTATGTATCAATATATTTATTTAACGTTCCTATATATATATATATATAAAATATTTTATTATAAAATGTTTATTTGTTCTTATTCTTTTTTTTCTTTTTTCTTTTTCTTCTTTTTCCTATTTCTTTCTTTTTATTTAATAAAAAATCTGGTATTCTTATTTTTTTTCTTTTATTACTTTTATTCTATTTTTTTTAAATAATGTTTATATTACATTAAATACAATATTACCTTTTTATCTTTTTATTTTTTATCAATTAAAATTTTATTTTTAACAATATATATAATAATTAGTTAATTATTTTTTTTATTAATATAATTATTTTCTTTTTAAATAATCATATATAACTTTTTATATTCATAAATATGTTTTATTCATAATATCAATATATTACTATTATTATTTTATTAACTTTTTATATTCATAAATATGTTTTATTCATAATATTAATATATTACTATTATTATTTTATTTATTGTAATCATTATTATTTTTATTTTATTTAGTCACAATATTTTTTTTAAAACCACTTTAAAACCACTTTGGTTTCTAACGTTAAAATCTTATATAGAAATATTTTTAAAATGAAAATTTAATAATATGAATTAAAATTTAAGTTTTTCTAATTCTTATTTTAAGATAAAAATAAAATAATTAATATATTTATGACAATACGGTGACAAATAATATATGTAAAAGTAGAAAACAAATAATGGATGTGAATAATAAAAAAGAACAAAAAAAAATAAGAATACTATGATTGATGCAAAGAAGAAAAAACATTATAAGAATGTTTGAATTTATTTATCTAAAATTAGAGTTGAAATGTAATAAATATTAGAATGGATAGGAAGAAGATAACACATCAACCACCATCATCATATTTATGTTGTTTATTTGATATTAAGATTGAAATGAATGTAAATATTAGAAACAAATGACAAAGAGAAATTAATGAAATATTATTCTTTAAATGAAAAGAAAGAAAGATGAGAAAGAAATAAGGAAAAGAAAAAGATGAGAAGAGAGAAAGAATAAATACAAAAACATATAAGTACCTTACAATCAAATATGTAAGTAACTTACAATAAAATATTATTTTTTTAAGATACAAGAATAGGAGTGTTAAAATAAAACAACTCAAAACCTATGTTTTGATGAAGCAGGCTATATCTGGGATGCTACACCTGGGATTCCTGCGGTTGCGGTTCTGTATTTGGCATCTCAGCAACATTTGGAGGTGTTCCAGAGAAGAGCTGAGTGATGCAGTGGAAGGAGCGAAGGAGCAGCCGACTGAGAACGTCAAAGAACAATAATTTGACTAATAGTAAAAGAAGGAAGTTAATGAGAGAGAACCACAAAAGCTGAGGAATAAGAATCCACAGCAGAATTTGAGATGCAAGTATCCCTGAGATATGAAAAGTTATGATGGTGATTGGGTTGTTGATGTCAGCTGCGGATGCAAGAACATGGGAAGACATTGCAGTGAGAAGAAGCAACAGAGATGATTGGTTGAAAGGATTGGTGTGTAAGTACTTGATTTCAATACAAGTTAACAGCAATGTTATAAGAACAAAGTAAGCTTCGCTGCTTTGCATGGTGAAGATGAGAGGTTTTCAGAGTAAAAGAAAAGTAGTTTCTTGTGGTGGAGAGCACCTCCTTATAGGGCAATCTAGTCAAAGAGCAGGGAGAAATTATGTTAAATTGAATGGAAATTGAGGACGGAAATGTCTACCCGTCGGAACGATAGAAGAGGGCCGAAATTGAAGAATAAGCTTTTAAGGGGACTGATAAATTCTGTTGTTATAATATAATTACTAATATTATTTTTATTATAAATAACGTCAATAACAATAATAATATTAATAATAATAATAATATTATAATTTTATTAATATTAATATTTGTAATAATAAATAATAATAATAATATATTAATAACAATAATATTAACTATATTTATAATGTTATTATTAATGTAAATAAATATAATAATATTATTATTACATATGTATCATATATAAAATTCGGAAGGAACAATTCATATGTAAAATTCGAATGAAAGATGTTTATGTAAGAATTTGGATGTAATTTTGTTGTAAAAATCTTATGTATGTTAGATTTTACGTAAAGATGTAAATCTATGTAAAAATTGATATATAATATTAATTTTACAATTTTATACACAGATTCGTACGTAATATTAATTTCACTTATAAATCTAAATTTGTATATAATTTTTATATGTAAATCACAAACTTTTTGTGTGATCCATTAGAAAATCAAACAAACAAACATAATATATATAAATATTTCAAGCAATCTTAAATATTAAAATATTTTTTTAATTTAAAGTAAATAATACTGTAATCAAATATAATATATTTAATTATTTTAAACAATTTTAATACTAAAATATTTGATTTAACTTAAAATTTGTAATATTGCAAACTAAAAATATCCTAAAAAATAATTGATAAATATTTGTAGAAGATATATTGATATTGTATTTGCAACACACAATCCTAATCCTCGTGTGTTAGGGTTGAATATTGAAATATTTGAAATATATTAACGTTTAATTGTATAAAAATAAATTTTAATTTATTCTAAATTGTTAGCGTATATATATTATCTCCATTCAACGAAGAATAATTAATACTTGCATTATCAGTGTTTCTTAATCCAGTACATATGTAGTACTCACCTTCAAATTGTACACTAAAATAAAAAAACAAATCAAATAAAGTTGTTACAAAGTTTATAAATCAAGTAATTAATATGTACCTTAAAACTAAATAGCTATAAATCACTTACCTTAGGGGAAAAATATAATTAACACTGACATTGATCTTATCCTTTCACTTAAAATATTGCTATTGGTTATGGTTGATTAAATGAAATATCATTATATAGCAATAATATAACTTAAAATTAGGTGTAAATTTGTCATTGTAACGAGTATTTCAGTTGATTATTGAGTTTGTGATTTAACAAACAAAATCACAAAGCAATACAGTTTAGTTTGTAGGTATATGTGGGCTTTTTTCTCATTTTGGTATACTTTTCATATTAATTTTCAAAATGGGTAAAAAAAAAGTTTATTTATTAAAATGAACAAATTTTGTCAGCTAGATAGGATTTCAAATTAATAAACTTTTTCACTTAGGCATGATTTCAGGCTGGTCAACTATAAGTAATATGTTGATGATTTCAATTAAAAACATTAATTAAAATTATTTTCTCTGCGATCATCTTTTAATTCTAATTATTTAATATTATGTTTGTTAACAATTAACAAAAAAATTAATAATAATAATTAATAAAACCGTAACAAAAAAGTTAAAGTATATAAATTTATTTTAAATTAAAACAAAATAATATAATGATGATAATAATAATAATTTTAATTAAATTCATATGAATTTAATTAAAATAATAATAATAATAATTTTAATTTTAATTAAATTTGTACAAATTTAATTTAAATGATAATAATAATTATTGAAACAATAATTATAATTAAATTAAGAGATCTCCTCAATGTTTCGACCTTAAGTTGGTTGAGCTTAGCTTCACATCGATTCCTAATCGATATGGAAACTATTAGGTATACCAGAACATATGTTACTAAAGTAAAATTATAATCTTTTTAATATAGTATATTTTGCATATTTCACTTCAAATCTAATTATATACATAGTAACTTCAGCTACTTTTATATAAAATAAAGTATATTAAACACAATTCACAGAATGTAAAAAAACAGTAAAAACTAATGAAAGACATTGCATTAGAGAAATTTTAGCTTTTCTCTTTTGTTTTACTATCTTTTTATTTTTGTGACTTTATAATTGTACATATGCTAATTCATGTGACAGATGTACATTTGTAGAAAACAAAAACAATATTTTAATAAAAATAATGAAAAGAAAAGTTACATTCTCTAGGAGAAGGTCTAAACAATAAAGTTTGGACTGAAGAAAAAATTCCATATAATAGATGTGTTCAAGCTACCAAAAGGAAAGAAGGGACTTTGGAAAAGAGTTATTAGGAAGACATGCTAATTACGTAAGTGTGTTGACGAAAGCGGTGTTGAGCAACATGTGTTGCAACATGTATATATTATTTGCGTAGAAGGACAACGAGCGCCCAAAGCTTATAATTAATTTAGTGCTGGGAATATTGGGATCACTTCTTTGATTTAATTAATATTATCAAATTGCTACATCATTCATGGAAAACAACTAATTAACGTCATTCCCAGTTATGCCACTACTTATCATTATTATTTAGGAAGCCTAAAAACACTACAATGACCTACATCAAATATGTGAATAAGAAGATATATATACCAAAATTACATTAATAATGATGAAAATAAACTTAAACAATTATTTTATCTAGCTTAACTGTTTAAATACTAACCTATCAGTTTTAATAAAAATGCTTTACCCAATATATCTTGCTTAAAGCATGGTTGCAGCGGAATTAGACTTTTCTGAATTGAATCTTTTCCGACATTAGAAAGAAAAGTTAAATTGATCAACGAACAAGTTACATAGAACTTGTACAATAATATTCGGAATTACGTATTCCACTTGGTCCATCAACAGTACTGTGTTAATTTCCAACTTGTAAAGAAAATCAAACTAAAAGTAAGATATCTTGGTTTATTTTACAGATAATAACCCAATGATTTAGAGATTAATCTAACCACTAATTATATTTGACATAAATGGGACTCCGACAGACATATAAGGAAATAATTAAAATTATATTAAATTTAGTCCAAATCTAAAAATTGAATTGAAATTAAATTCAAATATACATTTTGTAAGAAAAAACTAATTTAGATTTTATAGATCTAAATCCGAAAAATAGGATTATATTATTCTATTTTAAATCCATATTTGTAGAATAAAGTTTTAATGTTTATAATTTGGTTTGTTTAAATTTAAAATTGGATATCCTTTTTCAAATTCAATTTTTACGAAAAAAATTGTTGCACTCTTATAAATAAATTAAATTGGCATTCCTTGCATCTTTAGTCAATAAATTTGATTATAAAAATTGATAAATTGTTTCTAAATGTAAAATTACAATCCTTTTAATATAGTATATTTTGCATATTTTTCACTTCAAATATATACAAAGTAACTTCAGCTACTCTTATAAATAAAGTATATTAAACACAATTCACGCAATGTAAAAAATTATAAAGAACTAAGGAATTAGAAATTGCATTAGAGAAATTTTAGCTTTTGTCTTTTTTTTTTTTTTACTATCTTTTTATTTTTGTGGCTGATAATTGTGCATGTGCTAATTCAAGTGACAGATGTACATTTGTAGAAAATAAAAGCAATATTTTAATAAAAATAATGAAAAAAAAAAGTTCCATTCTCGAAGAAACGGTCAAACAATAATGTACGGTCAAATAATGTACTCGGGGATATTGAGCAAAACGTGTGTTGCCCATCCCACCAGTTTGGTGCTGTTGCCGGTTATTTTCCTTCTTCTCCCTTCTACCTGACAATGTTTTTTCCTAGATAATGTGAATTTAGACATGTTTATATATCATCTTCAAATTGGCTTTTCTATAATTTGTCAAAAACATTATGATTTACAAACAAGATACTCTTGTTATTATGTAGAAATCTATTTTCTTTTGTTATAAATTATAATATAACATAAAGTAAAAAAATATAAATTATAAATTATATCTTGAATGTTACACGTGGGATTACTGCTGAAAAATATTAACCATCAATTATTCTTCACTAATTTGCTAAATATTATGTTACATTTCTTATATACTTTGCTCAAGGAGCAGTTGATGGAAGAAGGTAAAGAACTAAAAAGAATGAACTGTAGGTCGGCAGAAGTTCCTTTCCAATAATCCAAGCAGGACCATATCTTTATTATTTATTATTATTATTTTTATTTTTTAATTTATTTATTAAATAATTTTTTTCTCTTATTCCCTCAATTGAATCACGAACTACATAAATATAACCAAATTAAAAAAATGTTTATGTTTCTCTCTATAATATATATACATATATATATATATTTTTTAAAAAATTCCTTTAATTTTAAATTAATAAAAATTCAATTAAATATATTATTTTAAATATTTAATTTTATGATAACAAATTCAATTAAAAAAATATAATATTTTTTAATATTTATAAGATTGAATAAATTGATTATCAAAAAGTTTGTTATTATTTATCAAGATTGTTTGTTAATATTTTATTTTTATAAAATATTATCATATGTATCACTGGTCCATCTCAAATGTTAGATATTTTAAAAATAAAATATTTAATTTCAACAAAATTAATGAAAATAAGATAATTATTAATATGCAACTGATTATTTTATACATTATACAAATTTTTTGTGTATTATATAAATTATTATTTTTCATTTTCTTTTATTTATTTTTTTACAATAAAAATATGTCCTATAATTTTTGTTATTTTTCTGTAACATTGTTTTTTATATAAAAGCGTGAAACTTAAGCATTTTACAATTTGATGAAATACAACAAATAATACTAAAGAAGAAGATAGAGGAACTAAGAAAAAGAATAGAAAGTAAAAATCTTATTTTATTAATTTAAAATTAAAGGAACCTTTTAAAATATACATATGAGAGAGAAAGAAAGACGTTAATTTTTTTTTAATTTAATGGTTCCACTAATATAGCAAGTGAGTCAATTAGGGATATATGAGAAAAAAAAATTATTAAGTAAATTTAAAAATAAAATAATAAAGATATTATTAATATATTAAACATTTGTTAATTAAAAGAAACAATTAGGCTCTCCATCGAAAAGGAAGCATGAATTCTAATATGTTGAAATTTTGGCGCCTTTTGCTTTCAAATTTCCTTCCAATGTCTTCCATTAGCAGACCCATTTGTCTCCTAAAATCATAAAATGCTACACCTCTTAGTAATTGTTGGAACTTTTAAGCCTTTCCAAGAAAAAAAAAAAAGTTGCAACTTATAATATTCTACATCATTATTAATAAGTAATAAATTCATTATCTTTTTTAATTTTAAATGTGAAATAGGACCTATTTTATCATATTAATGTAAGTAAATTATGACCTTTCTTAAAATTATGATGCAGTTAACCAAAACATAATTTCAACATCATTTATCCTCAGTTTTTGGTTATCACATTCATGAATTTGATTTTTAAAAAACTTATCTAGGTCTAAATAATTAAAATTTAATTTAATTTAATCCAAATCTAAAAAGTGAAAATTCAATTCAAATATATATTTTGTAAAAAAAAACTAATTTAAATTTTATAGATCTAGATCTAAAAAATAGGATTCTGTTATTCTATTTTAAATCCATAGTTTCTAGAATAAAGTTTGAATGTATATAATTTGATTCATTTAAATTTAAAATTGGATATTCTTTTTCAAATTCAATTTTTACGAAAAAATTGTTGCACTTTTATAAGTAAATTAAATTATCATTCCCTGCATCTTTAGTCAATAAATTTGATTATAAAAGTTGATAAATTCTTTTTGTCTATAATAAAAAATTAAAATTAATAGGGATAATAAGGTTACCCAATTTATTTACAATCAAAATCCAAAAAACAAAATACAGCATACTATACAAAAATATTGATACAGCAATTACTCTAATAAAGATTGATAAATTGTTTCTAAATGTGAAATTATAATCCTTTTAATATAGTATATTTTGCATATTTCACTTCAAATATAATTATATACATAGTAACTTCAGCTACTATTATAAATAAAGTATATTAAGCACAATTCACACAATGTGAAGGATTATAAACAACTAATGAAATATACATTACATCAGAGAAATTTTAGCTTTTTTTTTTTTTTTCTACTATCTTTCATTTTTATGATTGATAATTGTGCACTCATGTGACAGATGTACATTTGTAGAAAATAAAAGCAATATTTAAAGAAAATTTCCATTCTCGAATAAACGGTCGCTTATTCTCCCTGTCAAACCAAAATACTGTAGAAATCTATTTTTTTTTTTCATTTTAGGATTTCAGAGTAAATGTTGGCCCGCAAATGAACGTTTTTTTTTTTTTTTAAAATATTTTTTAAGATGTGTTTGGATTAGAAAATAAATTTAAAAGAATAAATTTAAGATAATTAAAAATAAAAATGTATGAAATATTTAGTTATTTAAATTAAAATAAAAAGATAATAAAATTTGAGTGAAATATTTGTACAAATTTGTGAACGATAAAATAAATATAATAATATTTTAATATATAATATTTTAAAATTAAGAAATATTTTTATAATTAAAAATAAAGTATAATTTATATATTTAATATAATTAATAATATTTAAAAAGTTATAAAAAAAGTTAACTTAGGTAATTATTTAAAAAAATTATTTATTATAAAATATATTAATTTATAAATTAAAACTGATTAATGTTTTAAATATAAAATTAAAAATTTTTAAACTACTTTTAATATTAAATTTAAATATTAGTACTTATATCTAATAAATTATAAATATTATATAATATTTTTATTAAAAATATATAATATTTATTATTATTATTATTTTTAAATTTTTATTTATTATT
>Ga0209489_104678_pt1 | contig 24920 bp, 17 predicted proteins | sample SiratrowhiteBW_FD_187527 | JGI IMG/M metagenome (GOLD analysis project Ga0209489, IMG submission 187527) | Root nodule microbial communities of legume samples collected from California, USA - Siratro white BW (SPAdes) (version 2) | ecosystem: Host-associated > Plants > Roots > Nodule | place...
TTTTTTTTTTTTTTTTTTTTTTTTAATTTGAGTATCAATGCAATTGGATTGAAATCTTGTTATTAATATGAAGAACTCGTTTATCAAATTATGTGCAAATATTTTTAAAAATACTTCTAAGTCTCGGACCGTATTTAACACTAATGAGTTTGGGATTCGATTCACCTAAACCTGTCATAAAAAAGCCAAATCTTAAAATTTAGATAGAAAATATTATTTAAAGACTTTAGTTATTGAGAAATCATATTTTATTTATTAATGAAGAATATTCATAAGAAAATAGATGAAAAACAATATATTATATTTCTTTTAAAATAGAGATTTTTAATAAATCATATCTAAGTTAAGTAATGCGAGATTTTTCAACTTAAACTTACATGATAATCATATTCTGCTTGAATTGACTTCAATAGAAATATGTACGTGATCTATAAAAGAATAATAATTTTATCAGATTAGTTATTTTATTCTCTCTCTATATATGAGTAATAAACAAAACTCTATCTTCAATAAGTTGATGTAAAAAAATGAATCATTCTTAAATACAGCCAGCAAGTTTTAAGGCTTAGGTTTATTAGTATTTGCTGTGTGGCCAGTGTTCCTAACAACACATAATCTTTGAAAGTCAGACATTGTTTCCTTGTGTAGCTGTTCAGCCGACCTACGTTAATAATTCTTAAAAAAAATATGTAACGTAACATACAAACCCTAGCCCTTTGATGGGGCAAGTTTATGTGTTTCTCTTGGGAAGAACAATTATTGATGAAGAACAACGTCATCTATTATTCCAATATTTGATATGATACCGTATGAGACTTAGACAAGTATAATTTTGGGAGAGTCTCCACACATATATACATTATGACATAAAATTATTCCATGTTATTGAATGATTCAATTATAAATATAATTCATATTATTTTTACGTTTTTTTGCCTTTTGAAAATTAATTAAAGAGAAAACAATTGGATTCTAACCGGGAGGGTGAGGGTGACTGGCTGTCAAATATATAATTGCAATTTGATGTATTAAAAATGAAAATTATTTTGGGCGAAGGAAGTTAAATAATTGAAAGATAAATATTAAATTATGGTTATGTTCCCCAGCCACCCGTCTTATTCAAATTGCCATTAACATTTGATGAATTCCTCTGTTCAGTATCATATAAATTATGAGACATAAGACACCAAAGTAATGCATAGCAGACAAAGGGACCAAATTCTCAGAGTTATTCCCATTTTGTTCCTCACTTGTTTATGTCAGAGTGTTGGGGTTTGCTAAGATTTGAGTTCAAAATGTTGATTCAACTCAAAGGCAGAACTCAATGATAAAAAATTATTTAAGTGTCAGGGTTTCTTCAAACCAAAGAGAATCCATTTTCCAAATCCATAGATCTGGCATACTTATCTTAGCCCTTCAATTGCATTTTCTTTTTATGAATCACATGCATTCTTATAAGAGAAAATTATATTCTAATTAGATAAAATTACTGTAAAATGGTAAAAAAATTCTACTATTTATATTCATGATTCAAATTTGATATTCCTATTTTATCTCATCACTGTCACAAGTAAGAACTATTTTGCATCATCCTACCCTTTTCGCACCACTTTCAAAAGTTTTATTTTTCAGGGTGCATTGTTTGATTTTAAGTCGGATGAAATCAAACATAACTGAAATTGCTTGAATAACTTCTACATTTTACATCTAAAATACACTACTACAACTTCTCGCTAGTTTGGTCCATATAAATTAATGAACTAATACTTCACATTATGAATCTAAAAATGAAACAATTAAAGAAGTACAGATTCTGAAACAGTTTCATATGTGAACCACTTCAACTACATCAAGCAAGCTGACTTTTCTAAGGACCAACTACTACTGTGAGCCAGCACATATAACAGAAAAAGAAAAATACCAATAACAATTTGGTCCAGATTGAGGATGCATTGCATAATATAAAAAGAATATGGCCATGTCAGACCATATATGTCATCCCAACTTGAATGATATTGGTGTGAGGTACTCTCATGTTTGCTGTACCTCCTCGGCAGTTATTTCTGAGAAATGCATAGAAATAATTTATTATTAGTTTCTTAAAGAAAAAAGAGTTCTTCTTTGCCCTCACATCTCCATGTCCAAGCAAATAGGTGAATCCTGATTCCGTTGCTTCTCTAAGGGCTGAAAGCTCATATTCAAGAGCAGGATCTTCATCTGATGACATGTAACTAGATGGCAAAGCTGATGCAACTTCTTGAGCAGCAGAAGAAGTTCCTGTTTCTTCCATTTTCTGATCATGCATCAGTGGAATCCTAAGCTCCTCAGCACCAATACCAACAGGAAGATCAGAGTCCCTCGTATTTGCTGAGACACTGTCCACGTCATCAGTTATGTTGCCCTCCAACTCCAAGGCTGTCTCAAGAGCTTCCCTTCTCAAGAATTTCTCAAGACTCTCAAGAAGAAGTTGCTCAAATGCTTGGTGATCTTCCTTCCTTACATCTTTGTAACCATATCTGGCAACACAGCGAAATATGTGGTAATCTTTGGGGCAAACTCTTCGAAATAGAAATCTTTCCTCTTGAGGAACCACAGGGATTGGGACATATTTAATGCAGACAAAAACTATAGTTGAGTGAAGAGCTGGAAGGTTCAGCAAGAACTGCAAAAAGATGGAGGGAATGCCCTGCACTAGCTCATTGTATAGCAATCCTATTCCTGGCACTCTTACTGTTCCCAGATTGGAGCCAAGCTCAAGCATTGTGTCCACTGAAACCTTCTCTCTAACTTCACTTCGGTACTTCAATACACTGCCATAGTTCCAAGTGTACATCACAGATAGGAAAAAGGTAGCAAAGACAAGTGGAAGCCAGCCACCCTCAAAGATTTTGGATAGGACAGAAGACATGTAAATTAACTCCACTAAACCAAACCCAAGACAGAAACATAATGCCAAAAGCAAGTTAGTCTGCCAAATTAAAACCATTACTAGGGTCACCAGGATGGTGCTAACCATCATGACACCAACTTCAGCAATGCCTGCAACAATGATATTGAAATGCATTTAGTAAAGATACACTACAAATAATTTTCAGTATAAGGCCTATTTGATGTATGTAATATTTTAGAAATGAAATGTTAAAACATTTTGTGTGTTTTCTTCACCAAACAACTTCAACTTTTAAGATAGTTTGGTTCGTGATAAAGCATCTGGACCTGTATCTGTATGACCAAGTCTAAAGTTTGCTCCTCTCTGCCCCCTTTTTTCTTACAAAAATGTTTAGTTTCAGCAAAAGGTAGAAATATCGTCCACCCTCCAAGCCCAAATGGATCGTGTGAAGGGACATGGCAGAAATACAAGATATAATCATCCTTGAATCTTCATTTAACTTAAGAATATTTGGTTCAAAACAACATCAAAGTGCAAGTTGGTTTTTGAAAACCACAGCAGAAATCCTATCTTTCAAAAGTACTTTCAATTCTGGTGTACAATAATACTCATTTTATTCTTTCCTAAAACTTCCCAGCAGTAGTAAAATTTAAATCCTGTCAAGTTTAGCTTTCAAGTTTTTTTTTTCTAACCCATTTAGTTTATAAAAGACACTTGATGTTAATCCTTCTCAGAGTCATAGTGTCCACCACGTCTAAAGCTTACCCTTGTACACCAGTTGTCACCCCAGAGCCAAAAACAAAATAAAAAAACCAGAAAAAAATATTACTCCAAGAAAATTGAGATCAGAGACACTAACCATATGCATTTGCAATATCAGTTGTGCTTTGAAATATGGAAACCACAACTATGCACATGATCATCAGAAACCAGTTCACTATGGGGATATAAATTTGACCCATGAACTTTTTTGAGGTGTGAATTATCTTGAGCCTGGGAAAGCATCCCAAAGCCATAGATTGCTTTATGCACGAAAATGTAGCAGATATCATGGCTTGGCTGGCAATCATAGCAGCAAGTGTGGCTATCACGAACACTGGCCAGAACAGACTCTCTGATTCACATAAAGCAGAAACAACAGGTATGATCACAATTACTATACATAACAAAATTATCTTAAATATAGTTTTAAGGGCAGTGACTTGTATGTATCAACGTAAGCATCATTGTCTTAACAACTATCACCTGGAACAGACTTGTAGAATACACTTGAATAAGAACTTGGGTTCTTCATCAGAAAAGAAGCTTGGCCCATATAAGCAAGGAGGAGACAGGGAAATACCACACATGTGAAGGCAATCTGTACAAGAAATTATACAAGAGATTTAAGAAAGGAGATTTAAATAACTATAGGAGACTTAATAACAGTAATTTAATGGTGTTCTCTTTAAAAAGAAAAAATTGAGGATTCACAAACCTGTATTGCTGGTACAGAAAAATGACCCAAATCTGCAAACATTGCTTCTGCACCTGAAGAGGGATACACAAGCAAGTTCTATAATTTTTTTGTCACCTTGTCCTTAAGGGGTAAACTTCTCATTAAGAAGGCGAAAATTGTGTTTTGAATACTGAAAAAAACTCAATATGAAATTTTTTATATTTGCCAGATCATGTAAATAGCTTCTATTGCTTTTGCTTGAAGCCAGACTTAAATTGCACGAACAAACAAAAATGCTCACTTGAGAGTAAATTATCTTGAAATTCATAACCAACTAGTATTAATTTTCTAGTCCAAGTAGCCACTGTATTATCATTAAACATGATATCCATCCTTGGTCTTTTAACCATTTGTGTGATGAATCTTTGTGCAAGTGTTTTAGAGAGAAAGTAAGATTTTGGGAAAGGGAGGGGGAGTCTGTCCACCAAGTTTTACATGCGCCTTGCACACAAGTGCTTGTCCTCAGAGCTATTTTACAATAACATATCCTATCAAGCATGGGTAAATGAACCACATATACCTATGATCTCATCTACAGGCTCATTAATCACAATGCTAAACTCCAAGAGAAAACCCAATATACAAACGATCAATATGGTCATTATTGCAAACTCTAATGAGATCCAGGAAGAAGTAAAGGTCATGTTCATAGGGTCATTCAAGTCTATGTTGAGAATTAAATATGCCCGAATATTATGGCAATCAATTCCAATAGTTACAGGATGAAGTCATGGAAATGACAAAAAGATATTACCTGTAATGCACAGAACACAACCACCAAGAGATGACCATGCAGTTTTGCCATTTTTCTTGAAGAAATAATAGATATAAGCCGGATTGAATGCTCTCAGAACAGTGATATCATATTTAATTATATTATATACTCCAATAGAACCCAGAGAAAAGAACCATAAGGCAAGTATAGGGGCAAACAAGAAACCCACTTTACTGGTACCAAACCGTTGTATGCTGAACAAAGCCATCAGGACTACAATAGAAATACCAACCACTTCACCTGAAAATGAGAACAACAAATCTAAGTTTTGCTGTGCAGAATGCGTTGTTTATTTCCATAGTTCCATAACATGACTAAATGCCAACATTTTTGACAAAATCTAAATAGAAGTAGTCGGTTGTTTACATTGAACATCTTTAAAAAGGGAAGCAAAAGGCTGAACTATCTTTAGAAAAAAAGAGAGAAAGAAGTTAACTGGGTATTTTGTAGGAGAACCATATTTGACCTGCTTAGATCAAAGTACCCCAAGCTAAATTACTTGAAGTTGAGAAACCTTGCCTTCAATTCAGAATATTGTAAAAGGATTTGCATTTTGCAATTTTCAGAAAATTGTTAGATTATTTAGACTGTAAGTAGCTGAAAGAACTCTTATCAAGTGCCACAAATTCGTTTCTCCGGAGATATGTGGAGACTTTGATATAATTTTGAAGAAGGCACGAAAGGAAATTTTCCTGAACCATGGCATTTTTAGTAGTTTTCTCATCTTCACTGATATTATGTATTAATTATTTATTTGACCAGAAAAAAAATAAAAAATAAAAAAAATAAACTAAAAGTACAAGGAAAATATACCTACCAGTACCAAATCCATTTATTTGATCCTGCAGACCGCTTATGGCAGACATCACTGTATGAAAGAAGCACCATGGTTATACTGAAGTTGCACCACAAGAAAATCTTCTAAACATAGACAAAAGACAAACAAATAATAAAAATTTCAAGGACCATGTTTGTAAGCAATCTGGGAGGTACAGTAAATGCAAAAGTGTCCATTCAACTAGCTCAACAAAATTTAGTCTCTATAATTGGAGATGCATATGGTCTAGAAATATGACTAAAATAGAGTATATAAATGGATGAAAAACATCACTTTACATGCTGATTCTATAAGAATGAGTTATATCTCATATCTCAAAGATAAGGCCAAAATAGAATTTATCGTAACAAGGTTTGATAGACTTATTATATCACCCTCTATCAGACTACCCACAACTTTCTAATCCCAAACTGCAGCCCCATTTGTACAGAAGAGACTAATTATAAACCTCCTAGGGGAAGGGAAGTGGGTGTCATAGAAATACTAATTCTATATAACTGCATTAAGTTACCTTGTTTTTGTGCATCTGATGCCATTAAATTCAGGATGGCTGTCCATTCACTAAAGTATCATTAATCATTTAGAATTCAATGATATCAGCGATTTGATATGAGGACAGAAGAATTTTGGAACCTCACTTGATTGATATCAGCGAACTTATAAAGTATATATTAGCTCATCCAATGAGTATGACAAATTCAGCTGAAGAGGCATATGCTTATAATCAAACTTCATAACGGTAAGGATCATCGATCATATGATACAATTAAAAAACTGTTAGTTCATGTCAAAAGGTTGCTTGCTTATGTACCTGATATTGCTGGGGTTAGAATACCATCTCCAATAACCATGGAAGCTCCCACAAGAACCAACACCAATATAAGGCGCTTCAAAAATGATGTTTTTTCCAAAGTATCCTTTATTTTTAAAGCCCTTTCCAGTTCTGGAGTAGGCAGCTTGAGCTTAAAACTAGATATATATTCATCAGCTTGTTGACGATTTGGAAGTAGACTCACATTTGCATACCTGCAAATCAATGAGTATAGCGCAAACGTTCCTCCTACAGTTGAGCCATTAATTTGTGATTTAGAATAAGTCAGACATGAAGAATGTATATAATTCTGGGGGGAAAGTGAAAGTCTTACCTTCTCCATTATCATTTGCTTTGAGGACTATAAAAACGTACTTGGCTAATGGAATAACTGCTATTGTATACATTACTAACGATAATGCCCCCAAAACATCATCATCTGATCCAATTGGAACCTTGCTGAAGACATCAGAAAAAACATATAGAGGACTTGTTCCCATGTCACCGTATACCACACCAAGAGTCTTAAATGCCAAAGCAAGTGTGGGCCAGAGGGAAAGGGCCTGATTCACATAAGCACAAAGGATCAAAAACAGGTGTTTGGCTCCCTTTGGTAATCACGAAGATTCGATAATACATAAAAATTAAGAATTTAAACAAGACCTAGAACACTGAGAGTATCATCATTCCAGGCAAAAGTGCAAAAGGAAATAGTTGATTAACCTTGGAGTGGTGAGCATGAGTTCCAGCAATCTCCATGGCTTCAACATCAAATGAGTCAACCCTCTTGGGCAACTTGGCAAGCCTCCTCCTGATTGAACCATACCCTTCTCTCCCTTCAGCATGCTTTGACCACGCAGGAATCTCATCCCAGTTCACTTCACTGCCATCCACCCACCTTGACTCAGTGCTCCCACCACTGCTGCTTCTACCCAACAACCTTGTGCTGCTCTCTTCAATCCTATCCCCCTTCATTCTTCCACCCACAATAAAAACCCAGCACCAAAAACTGAATCAGCTTCTAAAAGAGTGAAATTTAATCAGCAAGTTTTCGTGGTTTTTGAGATAAAAGTTCATCCCTTTTTTCTTACTGCTAAATCCTGAACCATAAGAGTGTGAAGTTCAGAACTTGCGTATTGAAACATTCCATTCCAAGAACAATTTAGCCAATGACATGGTTACAATCATTAATATATCAAAACAAAACTTGACTGAGTGTGGGCTCTGCTGAGTCACTTTCTTGTGCCCACATGAATCAAATCCTGGTCATTCAAAGTAAGGATATAATTATTAAATTACACAAAAATGTGACTGAAAAAAGTTTCAACCATTGGATCAATGATCGTAACTGCAGCGGTTATTTTTACAATAACTCTGCACAGTATCCTGGTTGGAAAGACACCACCCAACAAAGATTTTTTAGAAGAAAAAAAAAAAACAACAATATTAATGTCTGTAAGAAGGTACACTTCTTTTTTTTTAACTATTATATTTTTGTCAATTAGACAAATTTATCTTTTTATAAATAAAATTATTTTCTTATTGAATAAAATACTGTATAACGTCTCTACTAAAAATTAATTATATCACCTTTTCATTATTATATATATTTTAATTATTATTACAAAATTATGTTATTTTAAAGTTAATAATAATAATAATATTCAATTTGAATTGTCCTCATATGTGTGGGCCCAGGTCAGTATCACATGCCTACCAGAATAAGTGAGGTTGTTTGCTGTTACGTAGGGAAAATGAAGTAAGCATCATAATCTTCTTATACAAAATTCAAGGTGGACCTCAATATGTATGAAATAATAATACGATTATATTAGAATTTTTTTTTCATTAAATATTTGTAGTTCGTAGTTGAGTTAAATGATATCATGAAATTAATTTATATTATCCACCTTCCTTTCTAGTTAGACTGATAATTTGTATCATATACAGAAGAAAAGCTACAGTGAATTACTTTATTCTTTATTAATACAAGATAATTTTAATATAATCATATAATTAATTCAATTGATTTGGTCAAATTTTAAAATTGATATCATTGTACAGAATTTATTCTTATTATTAATATTTTTATTTTCTCATTATATACTAATATAAAAAAACACGTTCATAATATTTAATAGCGACAAACAAAAAACTACTATTTCATAAAAATTATAGAATACTTTATAATATAATTATAATTTAAACCAAGTATATATATATATATAATAATATAATGATTGATACTCTTTTACCTGAGAAATTTCATCTGTTATACTTTACTTTCCTGCTTACTCATTTTTTGTAATATGTAGAATATATGTTTGAAAAAAAAGTTTTCCGATAATATTTATGAGAAAAAAACTAAAGTTATTTTTTATATAAGTTAAAATTAGTTTGTGTAAGAATTAATACGTATAAACTCGCTTATATACTTTTTTTAATTTATTATTTTTAATTTATGTATAAATTAATTTGAATTATAAAGAAGTTAATTTTATTTAATATATAATTTGTTTAAAGTCCTTCTAACAAATCTATTCAAAGATGTGGGTACACAAAATATATTTTCTACTACTTCCTATCGTTGGTAAAACTTACTAAATTGAAAAATCGATGCGTTTTGGTAGTTCTACTCCTTATTTATATTTATTATAAATTTAAGACCTAAAATTAAATTTACTTCCAACAAGTTTAAAATTAAATTTTGATATATTTTACTTGTAATTTTAAAATATTTTTCATAATTATAATATAAATATAGTTTTCTAATTGCTAACATCTTTTAACTTAATCAGTAAGTTGAATGACTTCTCAGCTACTAAAATATATTACTTAAATTGAAAATTCATGATGATTGTGTTCTGACTTAAATAATTTATATAATATATTTAAAATATCTTAAATTAAACATTCTTGATGATTATCTTCTGACTTAATTAATTTGTATAATACTTTTTTAACAACCTTTGAAGTGTGAATAAAATAAAATAAATATAAATGAACATAATCAATCAGAATTCAAAGATAAATTTATAGTTAACTAATAAGATGAACAAATTGTCTTAAATTATGTACTTGGAATATTATGCTCTATTATAACTTTGGTTATTAGTAATTCATTGTTACTAAAAGTCTAATATATATTTAACTTTTTTTATTATTAGAACGAATTATTGCATCAGACCACTGAAATCTAACTCCATGCTATAATGCTTTGAACAATCTCAGGAATGGACAGTGGGACACCCTACTTCAGAAAATCAATCTTTACCCCACAATCTGACCCTACAATTATCTCATCAGCTTCATAATTTACTTGAAAATGTGTTAGGTAGAAAATATTTGTTTTTTTTTAATGAATTGAAATTTATTTAGTTTGGTTTTGAGCTATCTTAGTTTTCTTTTAAGAATAAAAAGAATAAATTAAAAAAGTAAAATAAATTTAAATAGAAAATAAAAGTGAAATATATATATAACATAAAAATTTAAAATTATTTTTTAAATATAAAATATAACGTAAAAAATATTATAATATATATACCTATATAATTTTTAAAAATAATATTATTTTATTTTCTTAAAAGTGTAATTATTATTTTGTAAAAAAGACTGATGGTGGATCTATGAATTAATTCAATTTAAGTCTATTTAAATCACAAATCAAATAAAAAAATAGTCCAGTTCAATTTAGAGTATGATTCTTCTAATATAATTTAGCCTAATTTACTGAGCTTTTGCTTTATTTCAATGAATAGAATTTATTCTGAGAAGTCTAACTTTATTTTGTAGATCAATGTCACAACAAACATGTGCGTGAATTCAACATCTACCATTCACCACCTCATTAGACACGTAAGCACTTATTTTGTTCATATATATATATATATATATATATATATATATATATATATATATATATTGGATATGAAAAATAAAAATGATGTAAAATAATTTTGAAAAATGATTGCACGTTGCCTTTAATTCAGATGGACTTAGGCAGTCTGGTTTTGAAAACCAAATTTAAAATTCAAATGATAATATTCAACGTTAATATTCTTGTCTTCTTGCCTATTATGGCAAGTTTTCAAAATTCAATGAAAATAATATATATAATTAATTTATGTTAAATAAAATTGTTGATTAAGGAATACTTTTAAATCCTATGATACTTCGAATATGTAATTGAGAAAATATTAATACCATATCTTAACAATTTGAAAATTATTAAGATGGAAAAATTTTAACGGACAATTAAACTTCAAATGTATTTTTAATTTGTTCATCTTTTTAATGAATATATTTGAAATAAAACAAAGTACAGGTTGCTTGGTAGCTTATTTGCACTGAATTGAGTTCAAGTTTCATTTAATTTTTCTTTTCAAACTAATTGCTCCCATATAAATACTTATTATAATTATTAAAATATCGTGAACTATGAAAGTTAAAGCATAATTTTCAAGAAAAAAAAAATCCTATAGTTTACTAAAATGAAATGTGTTTAGTTATAGTTTATATGAAAAAGTGTTTTATTTTATAACCATGCAAGAAAAACCTAAAGGTCAGGGAAAAGATAAACAATTTCTTTCAAGATTGAGAAATTAGTTTCGCTTGGTTGTAAGCCTTAAGAAGATGAAATAAGTTGGTCAAGAAAATATACTGCCCTACAAAATATAAAAATATAATTAACATGGAAAAGATAAGTTAGAGTTAGGACATCTTTCAGGTTGGCCACATGAAGTAGAAGGCATTTGTTGCATCGGGCAATATCTTTATGTGAGAATAAAAGTCCAATACTTTGTAATTTTAATCAAATGCTTAAATCAACAAAGCATAAAGTTGTGTTTAATAGACACTAAAAGAAGAATAATAGATCATGTACTTTATCTGATAGAGGATAAAACATCAAGCAGACTGCCCATCCTATCTAATATAGATGATGATCAAATAATAATTACAAATGCCAACTTAGGTCGAATCCTAAGAACACATGCTAATTGAGTTTGTTATTTGATACTCTTTCTTTTGCAAAGTAAAATTTAAGATTTAAATGAGGTTTTGGAATTGAAAGCATATAACAAAATGACAATAAAAACATTATAGAAAACTGAAATAGAAAATAGAGTAATGAAATAGACCACCTAACAACAATCGTTTATTAGACCTTCTACTAACAATCAAACTAACAATCAAACTATAGAAACTAAAAATTGAATGCAACTATGCAAAGAGTTAGACAAACACTTGTAATTGAAAAGCTAAATTAAAATGGATAAAATAAAAAATTACAAATAATGAAACTAAAACATAGTATGTATTAGATTGTTCAAGTTATGTGGAAAACTGAACTATTAAAACAATATATGAAACTAAAACATACTATGTATTAGATTGTTCAAGTAAGACTAGGTGGAAAACTAAACTATTAAGAGGATACATGAATGTAACAACAAATTAAAACTACAATCTAAATTTAAAGCAACAAGTAAAACCAAGATGAATTCAATAATTATGAAAATTAAATATAATTATTTGACTGTCGGTCAACAATCGTCTACTAGACAGATTATTACACAATCTAAAGTTCTTTCTTGTAAAAAAAATGATTTTAGGATTTTACAATCTAGAAGTCACTTCTGAATCTAGAAGTTTAATTATTGCACAATTTGAAAGTCATTTTTCTTATAAAAAAGAGCTTTGGAATTGTGTAATCTAGAATATAGTATTAACTTCTAGATTACACAATCCAGAAGTCAAAATTGACTTTGAGATTATTTTTTTAAATTGTGTAATCCGATATACGCTTTCAAGTTTTAAATTACACACTTCAGAGGTTTTGAAGTCCAAAACAAAAAGTGAAATTTTTAATATTTATAAGGATGTGCAAAAAGAAATTCTCATGATTTTAATAGACAAATGATAATGGATGTTTTTGTACTTTTTTTCTTTATTAGGTTAGATTTAAGTTCCTGCCAAGATTTTAACAAGACATATCATCAAATAATTCCTAATTTCCTGTCAAGGTTTTAACATTACATATCCTCAAATAATTGATTACAATGCATGAGTGTTATGAAATAATTATTATAGTACTTGTTCATTGATTTCCCATATTTCATGTTTAATAATCTTAAGTGAATAAATAATGATCTTTGAGTTGCTTATAACTCCTATCTATATCATTTAAGTTGCATTTGTACATATAAATAGGAGAATCTCATTTAATGAAAATATATAAAGAAATTATTTTGTTTTTTTTTATCTATTTTATACTCTTAGTTTATATTTTATAATACAACCCACTAAATTATTCAAATCTTAAGTTAGTAAGCAATTCAAATCACTTTAGTGTAATCTTTGTAATCAAATTATTTTGACAGTGAAAAAATAATTAGTTAAATAGAAATATCAAACCAATTAACTATAAAATCAATATTCTATTTACATTTACATATAGAAATTGTACTCAAACAATTCAAGAACACAAGTCTTAATATTAAAGAAAATACTTTGCTTTTTTTTTTTAGCGAACATTTCTTCACTTGAGTGAAAATCTAGCAAGAATCAAAGTGGAATTTGTACTCTATTTTTGCTTGAACAAAAGTTTGTTAATTGAGCAAAAATAAAATTGGGAGCAAAAATTGATTTTCTACTCTATTTTGGCCTGAAAAATACTAGAGTTGAAAGTAAATGTTTACTTTCCGTTATATTTTTGATTGAGCAAAAATCCATCACTTAAGTGAAAATACCAGAAAATCAATTTCATGCTTCTAAACTAAAATTGTTTCAAAACTATACCAAAATCCTTTTAACAATTTCAACTTCTAAAAAAGCCTAAAATGGTCCACTTGGATACAATTTGCTTAGTTACATACTTTACTAATTTCAATTCAATCCTTAAATAACTTTAAGAAACTAATTATACTCAGTTTCAAACATTAACATATTTTCAAATTAAACACAAACCTTGCATAGAAATCAAGATATTCTGACAAAGTCACATTTACATATGGATCATCTACTTTAAGATACTATCAAAACATAAATAGTTTCCTTACCTGTTAAAGTTTGTTTACTTAAAATCGAGCTTCCAACTTCTCTTATCACACATAAAAGTTAAACTTGCACACAAAATATTTTGATGATTTGAACATACCCTTATAATCCTAACTTAACATAGATTCATCTTTGTCTAAAAAGGACTATATGCAAAACCCTAATCCCCATCCATATAAAACTTTCTAAAATTATCTCATGAAAAATGGTAAAGAGAGACTTATTCGAAAATAATTTTTTATTTGGTAAAATTATTCTATTGTCTACCAACATCCTTAAAGTAGACTTTGAACTACAGAAAAAATGAACAAATCTTTCAGAAATCTAAAATAAGGCAAAGAAAAAAATACCTTTTAAAAAATAGCAATTTTTCTAAAATAAAGTTTAAATAATTAACTTTTTCTATTTATAAGTTTTATACTTAAATAATAAAATATTTACATTTTGTCTCAATTATACAATTTTTACTCTTAAAGAGTTAGTTACGTCCTTAAAATTGTCCTTCAAAATGTATTGTTTTCACTTTAGACAAGTCAAATCCCTAATTTAGAGAACGAATTCTGATAGGTATAATAACTCCAATATCATGTAACAACAATGTAAAATTAATTTCTAACTCTAATTTTTTGTTTATGACTGTTGATTTATAAGTTTTCTCTAAGCATGCCTTATATCCTATCATTCAAAAATAAGAAGAAAAAAAAAAACTGCAAACCTATAATTTTAGTTAAAGGAAAAATCTCTTTATATTGTGGTGGTTGTACATTTCTAATTTCTTGACATTGACCAGGACTCTGGGCTTGGTCATATGATTACAGGGTCCAGCATTCATAATCCAATAAAAAATTTTAAAATTAATATTTTATTAACCTTTAAATGTGTCGAAAAAAAAGAATTAAGGATAAATATTGTTCTTGTATTCTCTGACAAGAGATCCAGTTCCAATGTGAACATTCATATGACAAAGTCAAAGTAGGAAAAAACTTATCTTAGTGGGGAAAACATACAACCAAGTCACTGTTTGTGACACCAATCTTCTACACTCATAAGTCAAGTCTTCTCCCTACTGTGTCTCTCCAATTGAGCACAAACAAAAGAAAAACATTGGATTTTTCAGAGTGCTAATCTTCACCTTGTAAACATTGGTCTTGGAAGTGAAGAGTTATGGAGAGTGAAAAGAACTCTATGCAGAAGCAGAAGCTTGAAGTATCTGATATCCTCAGGAAATCTGTTAAGATCTATTTAAGAAACCTCAATTTCATCATCTTCACCTTTCTCACTTCTCTTCCTCTCTTTTGTATCATGGTTTACTTTGAAATTTACCTCCAAGAAATCCTGGTTGAAACCTCCAATATTTTTAACCTACCAAATGGTCACTTCACTCAGGATTTGGACAGCCTAAATTTTATTATCGGAAGATTCACCAAGGATTATTTCCTGAAGCTGATTTTTGTTGGTTTCATTTACATGGTGCCTCTCTATGTCTTGGAGTTTGTCTCTGCAGTTGTTACCGTAGATTTGGCTTCAAAGCTGCATTCAAAAGAGAAAATAATGACTCTGAAGGAGATGTTTGAGACACCCTTTGACTTATCAAGATTGAGAGGCTCATTTGTCACTTCTATCTATGTTCTCTTCTTGACAACTACTCACCAGCTTGGATTACTGTGGATAGTCCTAAATTACCATGTTTTCTTAAAGGACATGAGTTTCTACGTGGTGCTCGCGGTAATTTGCAGCATGGCATTTGCAAAGGTCTTAAGGATGTACTTGGAGGGGAGTGCTATGTGGAACATGGGTCTTGTGATCTCAGTTTTGGAGGGTATATATCGTATTGATGCGTTAGCTGTTTCAGCATATTTCAGCAGAGGCAGTCACAGGAGGGGCCTCTTTCTGATGCTGATTTTCTTTGCTTGGGGACATCTTGTGAGGCTTTCATGCTACCATATTGCAGGCTATGACCAAGGGAATGCAATTTTTGTACAAGTTGGCTTGTCCTGCATGGTAAATCCGCTGAAATGGGTGGCTTGCACGATCTATTTTCATGATTGCAAGGAGAGGAAATTGGAAAAGAAAACTGATGAGGAATCCGGTAAGGATGTTAAGAATGGTTCGTGAATGAGAAGTGGCGGCTATGAACAAAATAAGGGCGTCAATTTGAGTTCAGAACTAGGATTAAGTTATAGGCATAGCAAGCTGGTTATGCAGCCTTTTATGACAATTAATCAATAAATGTTATCTCCTACTGTACTATGACTGTGTGATTTATCAGATTAATTATTAAAAAGAGTTTCTGTTACATAGTGATTAGCAGCCTCTTGTTAATGCTTCCCTGTGAATGTATGGAGTATCCGGGAGAAGAAACTGGCATTATTCCATCCAAAGCAAGTTTTTCTAGGTGTCCACTAAAATTACAGGAGCCTATTTCGAAAGGATATGTAATTTACCAGAATCCCATTTTTCATTTTCCTTCATCAATACCTTTAACCGGAAAAACTGCAAGTAAACATAGATATATGATATTCTAAGAAGAAAGGTTACATCATGGTTGAAGCTAGCAAAGCATTATCCTTGTTATTTTTATCTATGCTGCAGGTGCTTCCAAAGTAAATGGTGTCGCTTTAATTAACGAGGACAAAACGGTTTTAAATTTTAGACATCAAATTCATAGTGACCAGCTTTCGAAGTTGATTTAATCATGCCAATGGATTGGTCCCCTCTTCAACTTATTAATACGAATATAAAGGTAGATTATAAAACATGTAGATTTTGGTTTGGTGATGATAATTGCCATCACTTTTAAACTCCATTTAGGATAGCCCAGACTTCCAATCACATTGCTAATTTCGTATAGATAGAACCAATCACGCCAAATGAATTCAAGACACAACGCAGTGCAATTAAATTTTAAAACATACAAGAAACAATAATTTGCATTAAACAAAAATTTTCTTAACAGATAGTTATTGTTCCACATTGTGAAATGTGTTTATGAGGAAAGTTACTGACAACTGAATCCATCAACTATATCATTATCACCTAAAACTCGTTTCCAGAAATAAACGTTACTCTTCAATAACAAATTTAACCTGACTTATTTCATGGCTCATTGATAGAAAGGACCAATCCAGTGAGGATGGATGCTGAACTTCTACAACAGCCACGTGAGCTCTTTCAAAGCTTTTTAAAATCTTCTAATCTGCTTTAGGACCAATCTTCCTCTTTGCAAATGATGGCAAACAGAAAGCTGCTGTATGAATCTGGAATTAAAGGCAAAAATAAGAACAAGCAGCCCAGGAAACAGAGGGAGAATGTAAAATCTCAAACCGAAGGTGGTTGGGGAAGCAAACCTCAGAGTTGTAAAATTTCAGTGGTCTTGCTGACTTCTGACACTCATTTTCATCTAAGGGATTCACTGGATGCTTGAAATCAACGGGTGGTCCCTCAGTTGAGCAAAGCATAAAACCAATCATCCCACTGAAATGAAAAACAAAAGCAACATAAAAATGGATAATCATATACTTTACTTTCCCCATCCCTATACAAATAACCTCAAAATACATACCTTGGATATGTAGGAACAGTAGTCCAAGCATAGTTAACAGACCCTTTGAAAATCTGGCGACAATTTGACACGATGTCCTCAATTATATCCATATGAAGCCATATGCTTTCTGCCTGAGTAGACACAACTCCTCCTGGACGAAGAGCCTTTGCAACAGACGCGAAGAAGGGCTTTTCAAATAGCTCCTGAGCAGGACCTTAAGAATGCCAAATGTAACATCCCTTTATCAGACAGTTTTATTTTATATCACATAGAAGAGCAGGAAAAATAATATGGTATACCAATAGGGTCGGATGAATCAACTATAACAGCATCATAAGTTCCTTCTGGAACATTCTTCAGAAACGCAACTCCTAGACCATTGTTAGAAAAGCCATCATTAAATTATTTCTTCAACAAGAATAAAATATTTAAGGAAAAAAAAAAATAGAATAGATTATCGTACCATCACCAACAGTAAGTGTCACACGAGGATCCTCATATCCTACAGCTACATCAGGAAAATATTGTTTGGAGACCTGCACGGCTTAAATTAGATACTAAGCATATACTGCTACCTGAAATCGTTGAGCACTAGACTAGACTTTTTGGCCAACTAAAAAAGAATAGAACAGCTATAACTAATTTCCTTAACTACAAGATCATTCAAGCCAAGAAAATTTAAACAGAGAGAAGTAACTATGTGCGAGTGACATAATAGCCTGCTGCCAGAAAACATACTTTAGCTTTGGTCAGAGACTAGAAAGAAGATTGTAAAATTTGGTGTGCCTTACCTCAACAACCATCCCGTCAATTTCACAAATGTCTATCTTTTCAACTGAAGAATGGCGTGCTATTTCTCGCAGGACTCCTCCATCACCTCCTCCGATAACCAAAACCTGAAAGTGAACAATACAGGGAGAATAAGTATACAAGTTTGATGAGTAAACATTCAATCTTGACATATAACAAAAGCAGGTAACACCTTTTTGGGGTTTGGAATAGAGCAAAGAGGAAGATGAGTGATCATTTCTTGGTAGGCACATTCGTCCCTTTCTGTTAACTGGATTACTCCATCCAAAACAAGAACCTTGCCATATGTTGACGACTGCAGAAGACATTACAGCAATGCATTGAAAAAGGTAGGAACATGAAAAAGGGGAAATTGTAAAGTAATTTCATAATTTACTCGAGTCTCATTCATGTACCTGGAAGACCATGATATTCTGGTAGTCAGACTTTCCTTGAAACAAAATCTTTTCCACCTTCAAGGAGTGAGCCTCTCCTGCAAAATTACAACCATACTTAATTCTTGAGTATTATTACAATAGGAAAAACCAACTATTCTGAGTTTATGTGAAAAAGACATGTTACTGTGTGCTTATATTTCTAGGATTTTGGCAATGCTTTGGTTTTAGAAAAAATTAATGTCATAAGATGTACTCAAAGATATTATTCATGGCACATAAAAAGAATTTGAATAACTACCTTCCTTACTATCTCTCCCTATCACATTATTAAATCTCATACTCCACTTTTAGTTGTAAAATTTAATGTATACAAATTACATTTCTCTAAGAAAAATAAGAAGATTCTTTTTATTTTCCAAGGTAGGCATGCACTTTACTGGCAGAAAAAATAGGTACGATAACAATTGCATCTCAGAGATTAGTTCTTTTCTGTGATTGCATACAGTATCTGCCTATTTAAATTTATGAAGTATTTGTTTTTGAGCATTCCTTTTTCAATATACACATCAGTTTATTTATGCAGATAACCATGCATCAAATAAAAGGACTAGAATAAATACTTTTTGTACGAATCTAGCACTTTAAAGCAAGAGATGCCCTCAGAAGGACTAGCACAAAATTAAAGCGTTTATTGGAACAAATGATATTGTTATAAAATTAATGCAAATACATATAATATTAATAAGCAATGAAATTGCTAAAATAAACCCAATTGATTGTTCAGTAATGCTTATGAAATTTTGTATAGCTTCTAAAGTGCACGCTCACTTTAGAGGTATGGTATTAATTCCTTCTAATACAACCACCATTTACGTTTTCTGAAAACAAAAACCTGAAGATCTCAGAGGATGGACATTGAGTAGAGAAAGTCCCAAAGAGGCAACACCATAGATAAATAGCAACTCAACTTCTAAGGGGACTTCACTCCAACACATTTACAGTGAAATTTATTATATTCCCATGAATTTCAACTTTTAGTCTTAAAATCTACCAGAATTGGCTCAGCGCCACAGTGACCTGAGCTACCAAATGTTCAGATGTCAAAATAAAGCAAACAAAACCAGAATTATACAAATCATGCCGGCATATAAGGTGTAGAGAAAAAAGGTATAGAAAGAATCAATTACAATTAAAAACCGCATAAAGGTTCCACTGTTCCACGAGAGAAATTGTAAAAATCTTCAAATATATAAGATATTTACACACTTGCTGGTACTGTGGTACAACAAGGAGCTATTAAGTAACATGGCCATTGTAAACAAGAAGAAAAAACAGAAACACAGGCCATCAGACACCCAAATTGGGTAGAAATCAGGAAAATACGTCTCAACTGTAAAAGTCAAATCCAAATCTCTTTAGAGAAGGAACCCATAAACAAATTGATACAACACATGTTCACTTTTCTACACGCACAAACCAACAATTTAAAAAGAATAAAATTCCTTTCCCAGTAACAAAACAAGGAAAAGGCACAACTTTTGAAAGCAACAAACAAAAGGGTGTGGTAAAAAGAGAACAAACCAGGCCACATTGAACTGATTTCAGAGAACCAGCCAGGAATCACAGACGATAAACCATTAGGCTGAGGGTCTTTGCCACCGTCCGTATCCATGGAAACAGAGGCCCCATTTTCTTCATCATCTCTTTGCCTCTTCACTGGGGACTCAACAACACTCTCATCCGCCATGGCCTAACCCCTCTCTCTCTCGTGACGACAAAGTTTGAAGTAGCACTCTGTTTGGCTATTATTGGCTTCCTGGGATATTATTGGGGAAACGGAATAGCATAAAGCGCAAAGAGAGTGGGCCACGTGGGAATATAGAAAGGAATCTGCTTTTAAGGGGGGTGTTTGTGGAGTGGGATGGTTTGGGATCGGTGTTTTGAGGGAAGTTTTGTAGCTTGCCAAACACTGCCTTAGGATATGCATGTTACGTGTTGTTTCTTGTCAAGTACATGTGAAAGTGATGGTAATCACAATTAGGTTGTCTTTGGAATTAGGGTACTTGTTTGTGTGACCCTTATTTCTTTGCCTTAATCTTGTAATGCTAGTTTCACCATATCTCTGTCTCCCACCTCAGTGCTTATCCATTCATTTAATAGGAAAAATAAAAAACTTAGAAAATACTCTTCTTTTGTACGATTTGGCAATCAATCCAACTTTAAGTCATGTATGCTCTTTGATTTTACTTTACAAAAATTGTCATTTACAAAAAAACAAAATCAAACTATTATTTTTCTGATGATTTATATTTGAGGTTACTTTTTGAAGGATTTGTTGAAACAAAAGGAATATAATGTGTATGCATTGCCTAGTTCTTGACTATTTATCATAAGATTTCTTCAGAAAATTGTCTTTTGGTAAAATTCTTCACAAATTGTTTGAATTGGAAAAGAAAAATATGTTGCAAGAACAAAAGGGAGAGTTCTTAAAAACTGGAAACTGACTTATCTAATGGTATTTATCAGTTTCTAGTAAGAACGAAAATTACTATAGTATGCAAACAAGATTTAGTTATTTGAAAATATTTAAATATTAAAATAATTTAAACTCAGCTTCTCTAAAAATGTTAGAGTTAACATTAAATTGGGTAAAAAAAAAAAGTCAATTTAGTAAAAAGAGATTATAAATGTAGGATATTTTAATATTTCAATTATTTAAGGTGGTGAATAACAATTTTAATCATTAAATATTTTTTTTAGAAACTGATTTGCTACACATTTATCATTTTATGGTTAATTAGATATTAAACATAAAAGAAAAATGATTAAGTGACTAAACTACTTTATCCTTATAATTTTAAGGGACTACTTAAAAACCTTTTTTTTCTATAAATAATGTAAAGAGTTGAGTACTTATTTTTTTTATCAGAAAACAAATTGAAAGGGTTACTTTAAAAAATAGAATAATTCTCCTATTGTAAAATCAAAAGTTGTTTTTATAGGTTCTTTCCTTCAAAGAATAATAGATATTGAATGTAATCATTTACCGATATGCTGTCATTACTTGATTTGCTTAGGTAGTCAAGTTAAATTGTTGTATTCGTGTTGAGAAGTAGAAAGTTATTGAATAAACTACTAAATAACAAATAGAAATTTATTTGAAAAAGATTTTTTAATATTCAAGTTAATTAAAAATTAAAATAAATAATAATATAACTAAATACCACTACTTAAGTGAATATTTTTCTATCTAGTATTTACTTTTGTAAGATTTTTGAATCTAGATCGATTATAAAAAATATATTAAATAAAAAAAATAAAATAAATAGTCAGTTTATTATAATAAATATTGATATTTTTTTTAAGTATGATAAAAAAAATATTATAGTCTTATTATAAAACCTTTAATTTCATTAATTTTGTTTGACCTCTATTAATGATTGAGGTAATTCAATATGTCTTGGTAGAGAGAGTACAACTCCTTCTAATTAAATTCAATTATAACAATTGAATTTTCATGAAACTATTAAATTTTCTTTCCATTAATTAACACACATAGTGACAATTACTACACAACAAACATGTGCTCAATTATATTAATTATTAATAAAGTTTAAACAAAAGAAATGAAATTTAAAATCATTGTATTAAGTATTTCTTTTATTGTACTAAAAATGAGATATTAAGTTATATTCAGTTTCTTATTATTTATGTGTCACTCAATCAATTAAGTCATTAAGTATTTAAATATTAATTTCAATAATTATTATGATAATATAATATTTTTTATTTTAATATCTTGAAGGTGAGGAGCTACATTTTTAAATTGTAATCTTAATTTATGTGCAATAGTGAGCAACATAGCATATTTTAAATTTCCTAAATGTATTAATTTTATACCACTCAACTAATTAAATTTCTTTTATCTAAATATTTCTAAAATAGATAAATACAAATTTGTAATCTTAATTTATGTGTATGCATAATAAATATTTTCACTTTAACATTTAGGCATACTATTTTATAAAGTTCAACTTAACAATTTCTTATAGACTATTCTTGGTTGCATATTTCTTAACATTTAATTCAACATCTATGTTTTGTAAATAACAAAGTTTAATATTTTTTAAATAATTAAAAAAAGTTTAGTGCAGGCAAAGAAAAAGATGTGATTATATTTTATACATTGGTTGTACCTTATATATATATATATATATATATATATATATATATATTATCCAAGGTATCTAAATGTCTCATCGTGAATGCATTTTTAATGATTTAGGACGATAACAAAACTTGTAAAGGAAGGAGTTGACTCTATGAACAAAATTGATATTTTTTAACTTTCAGCCCAAAGAATAAATATTGTAAAGAAAATTACACTTTGTACCAAGAATTATGATAAAAAAAATAACAAGCAACTTAAACAGCTTATGTATGATAAAAAAATACCAAGCAACTTAAACGGCGCCAATATAATTTTTTTTAGTAAAAACAAATGTATATTAGTTCACCTTTATTTAGGTAAGTTAAATAATACTTTAACTCATATAACGTGTAATGAAATATAAAAGTTTGATGTATTTTAAAGTAAAAAATATAAAAAAGACAAGTACATTTTAAAATTTGTTCTTTATTTATTTAATATATTATAGTTTAAATTAAGATAAATTTCAGCAAAGAGATTAAGGTAAAAAAAAAAATCATATTGTACTTACGTGATTATGAGAGATTTTGATATATTTAGAAAATTTTCTGGAAATAAATGTCACATGGTCTTTATTTTTTGTTTAAAGGTTTGAGAATGTTTTTTATGATTTTAATATCTATCTTATCTCTGACACTAGATAGGTATTCAACTTTTGATTTAAACTTGTTAGGTTGTTGTCAGTAAAGAGGAAATCGAAGAGTATGATTTGAGGTAAGAAAAAAATTTCTTGTTGGAATCTTGAGCATAACACTTTTAGTTTCAAAAAAACTTATTTTGAAGTTTTTGAAAGAAGCAGTGTAAATTGAGAAAAGAGAATCATGTTGAGAACATTAAAAGATACCTAGCCGGCTTCTGAGCCATGCTTTAACTGATAAAAATAATAACCTTATTTATGGTCAACTTGATTTGAAGGTAATGAAAAAATATTTGGAAAGCATTTAGGAAGGTCCAACTACTAGGATAGAACTGGTTGGAAGCCATGTTCATGGCTCATAACATCCCACACTCAAAGAGAAAGAGGAAACAAAATGTCAAGCTCTTCTAAAGAAGAACTCATGCACAAAAATGAATTCCTCATCGTTTATGCCAGGTTTTATGTAAACTTTATTGTCAGTATCACATGCCTCAACTATAATAAAATTGACATATTATCAAAATATATAGTAAAAGACACGAAACAAACTCTTCTATAGACTCTCTAAAAGTACAATTAGAATGGTAAGCGACAACCTCCCCGAGAACCTGAAAGTATCAAGGACTGGAGGGAATTTGTCTTTGCTTTTCCTCTTGGCTACAATTGGTTTAGTGATCTCTAACACTTATAAGAGGAAGTCTTTCGTTTGGTGACTCTAGAGGAACTGACCATGATCATTTTGGTCGACAGCTTGGTGGTTAGCATTGTGTTCATGACAAAGGAGGAAGAGATTCCTTTGTGGCATTCACCTATAGAAAAAAATGAGTCAATACAACTTGAGGATGATTCCTCTCTAATAACAATAACCTCCCTACTTACTAGAAGATCATTTTCATGTGAAGAATTTGAAAAGGACGAAGAAGAAGAAGAAGAAGAAGAAGAGCCATTATGAATGTACCTAAACAAAAATGGCAATGCAAAGTAAAAAAAAAAAGAGGCTAAGTACTCTCACAAAAGCTAGAAGGGAAAATGAGTAATCTAAGAAAAATTAATGTTTGAATATAAAGCAACACTAATGTAAGAAAAATTAATGTTTGAATATAAAGCAACAGGAGAAAGTTAAAACATTTTGTATGAAACAGTGAAACTTTTGAAATGTCACATCCTAGGACAATGTGTATAAGTCAAAGGCTTAAGTGACATAAAGCCTCTCATGACATAAAGCCTCTCATTAGGGATAAGAAAACCCCTTCATTAATATATATTGAGAATCATACCATTATGGGGTGAAAATATATTTGGCTGAGTTCAAGAGGGGGTGAATTGAACTTTAAAAGATTTTTGTCAATTTAAAACACTGAAAACAGTTTAGTTAATAGAAAACCTTTTCTGAATCTCAATGATAAAAGATTTAAGGTGCAGTGGTGAAATAAATCGATTTCAGGCACGAATAAATCGATTTATTTTGCTGGCA
>Ga0209489_104679_pt1 | contig 24911 bp, 11 predicted proteins | sample SiratrowhiteBW_FD_187527 | JGI IMG/M metagenome (GOLD analysis project Ga0209489, IMG submission 187527) | Root nodule microbial communities of legume samples collected from California, USA - Siratro white BW (SPAdes) (version 2) | ecosystem: Host-associated > Plants > Roots > Nodule | place...
TCAACCACATTCCTAAGTTCTAGACCAAGCTTCAAATCTTCATGAATCTTCATGCATTCCACATATGATCATAGGTCTTGAACTTCTTCACACATGGTTGACTTCATCAAATACAATTAGTTATCCATTGGTGCTAACAATTCTGAAGTGCACAACAAAAGTCAATAGATTCCAAGACAAGAACAATCAATTGAATTAGAACACAAAACAAAAAAACAGCAAAGAACAGTTTATTGAAACACATAAGCAATTCACTAAAATTAGAGAATAAACCAATTTAGTCAAGAAATACTTGACTGACAAACACAATCAATAAATTGATTAAAGCGCATAGATCAACAATCAGTAAAAACACCATATTAAAATATGGAAGCAATCAGTAAAATAGAAATATAATACAGGACAGTCCAGAAACAATCAGATAAATAGTAGTAACAATTGACTGAAAAACACTCACACAACAAAGCAATCCATATTTAATAGATAATAGTTGATTTAAGAAAATAAGTTTTTCAGAAATATAATCAATTACCCAACAAACACAGTTAACTAAAAACAATCAATATGAATTTAAGAACAAGAACAGTCAATTGAACAAATATATTAATCAATTTTAGAGAACACAAAAATAACAGTAGCATAATGAACAATTGATTGAGCGCGATGAACAATTAGTTGAACGTATAACAACAAATATGAAAAGCGATCAAGAAGAGAGAAAGAGAGATCAACAACACCAAGATTTATACTGTTTCACCCTTTCTCAAGGGCTACATCCAGTCCTTTGCCAACAAGCAAAGAATTCCACTAAAAAGATCACCAAGATCAATTCAATACAATACAATTACCCTTGCTCCCTACAAATCAACACTGCACCCTGCAGCACACAGCCTACTACACCCCACAACAGCTGTAAAATAGTGTAGAACCCTAATGCACAACCCAAAATACAAAACCTATGTAATTTGGGTAACAAAACGACAACTACAAATCACAAACCCTATCTAATTTGCAACCATACCACTCAATACAAGAGATTTCAAAACAGAACAAAACCAACAGTACTTCTGCATAAAAGCATATTACAAACAAATGACAATCAATGTAGAAGACTTAGCTCTGGTTTAGAACCAAGATTGCACGAAAACCCACTCAATGCAAAGCTCCAAGATTTAATTTCTTGAGGTTTTCTTGTTTGAAAATCAAGTCAAATGTGTTCTCACAATAAGGGCACGTTTTTCTCTCTTAGAATTTCTCAAAGGATTCAATCGAATGTCTTAGGTAAAATAAAAAATGCACGTGAACCTTATATAAGAAAATTGGTTTTTAAATTTGTCAAAAACTCAATCGATTGATTTAAACATTCAATGAATTGATTTTTCTGTAACGGAAAAGAATCCAGTAAATTGATTTCTGAAAAATAGTTAACTAATTTTACTCTCAACATATGTTTTTCAAAATCTATTAAACCCTATTTTAGTTTCAATTATTAATTTTTAAAACAAAGTGAATTTATGGAGCTTACTTTGAGTGATATATCATGTAACTCATGGTTTTGAACCAAAACCCACTCACACACACCCAACGTAAGTTCAAGACCTAAACTCCTATCAAGATCCATGATGGCTTCAAGCAGTCCACTTAGTAAGCTTTCATCCATATTGACTTCATTAAATCACTTAGCAAGCCTCGATGCTAACAACAATCACAACTAGCATAAACTCTTTGCACCTCTCCTTCTCTGTTTTCGTTTCTTTGTATCTTTGTGTGTATGGAAAGGATCAAGAAGGGTTGACGGAGCCGTCGAATTTGTAGCAGAAGTCGCGTCAGAGGTATTGCTTGTGGTTAAAGCTTATGGGGTGTTTGCTTTGTTTATTGCGGAGGGTTGAGATTTTTTTTCTTCGTGTTGTAGAGAAAGGTTTTGGTGTTTTGGTGCTGCGGAGGAATGGGGATGGAGAATTTTGATGACGACATGGACGCGATGATGGTGCAGTGAAGTTGCAAGTGGACTTGGGGAACGTGGATGGCCATGAAAGGCTTGAGGGGCTTGTTCCCACTACTATCACTTTCTCAACCATCTCTTCTTCTTGGAGTCTCACTTTTTTTTTTTCATTCCTTTCTCCCTTCTCCTAAATAATGATTGTTTCCTCTTATAAAAAGGAGAAAAATAATTGACTACAATTTAAGAGGAACGAAGTTTGGAACATATGAGCATGGGGAGGTGCATCGTGTAAGGTAAGAGTGTGTGTGGGTGATTGTGAGGTGAGAGAGATAAAAAGTACAAGCAGTTTTAAAACTGGTACCTTTTATTTTTATTATACTTTTTTAATTTTGTGTGTTTTTGTTTTTCTCTTTCTTTGTTTTTTTCTTTTTTTTTATTTCAATTAGTTACTTCCTTTTTCCTTTTATTTAACTTAATTATGTTCAATCCCCTTTTCATTTCATTTTTATTATTATTTTTAATTCTAGGCACAATCTTTTTAATTTTAAATTTTATTTACCTAGACGAAATTGGGTGTTGACACAACCAAAGCTTTATAACCTCTCCCATGAGATGAGGACAAGTGGAAGAAGAAGCTTGGAAGGCAAACTTCCATGTGGAGCTTACTTGCCTCACATGTCGCGCTTTCATAAGCTTGTTTAGCACCTTCTTGGAGTCTTTGAAGGCCTCAAAAAGTGCACGTCCTATGTAACTTTGATACAAGGCCTATGGTCCAAAATCCTATTTTACTAGGGCCAAGATATAAGGCTCAAAAGTTATTCTTCTTGGTCCAAAATAAATTCTACACTACTGTATACAATTTTTACAAATAGAGGTCTTGTAATCTTGAAGCTTCAAAGTCTCTAGAGTGATCTTCTCCAATTTTAAACTTGGGCTCAAAAGTTTGTTTAAAGGCCCAAACAAACTCACCTAGGCCCAATCTTTTAATAAGCTCCTAACCAAGACTCTAGTTCTGTGACCTCTTTATTTTTGTTTGTAGTCTTGGAGATATGATTGCATCACATTATTTTGCTTTAATCATAACCTTGTTGATATCACATTGTGGCTTCATCATTCGTCTATTAGAGTTTTCTAATTTGATATGGCAACATTTATATTTGAGCTTTCTACATGTTCCAAGAGCTATAAACATTTCTAGAAACAATTTGAACACGATTGACAATAACAATACAAGTTTAAACACTTAAGTTAACCAGAACCAATCATTATTTAAAAGTATGAGTATTTCAAAAACATAATTCTTATGAATTTTAAAACTTTTTCATTCCAAAAATTCCATGTTAATATGTTTTTAAAAAAGTTTCTAATATAATTGTTACATATTGAAAGCAAATTGACTTAAATAAAATCCAGTAAATCAATCATATTTTCAAAATTCATTTAATATTAGAATATGATATGTTCTTCGTCTAGAACTTTCTATATCAAATTAATTAACATAATTTTATTTAAGCTTTGATTTATTTGAATTGATTTTCTCCAACCAAGTTTGAAAAAATATTTTCGAGTCACTAGAAAACAATTATAGAATGTAAGCATTAAGTTTTGAAACTCCTAGTCACTATAGATCGTGTATTACGATAATGAAGACTTAATTGTTTGCTATGAAGGTGACGAGCAAATTTTCTAGCATGTTTAGTCTCTAGGAAATGCCTAACGATATCATTTAGTGTGACTATGTACCATAGGTTTGTCTGGTGTGACCTTGCATTGAAGGATCATCTATGAATGTTGAGATTGTTTGTAAAGCATATCCTGATAGTATTGTCCAGTACATTGACCATCAAGGGATCACCTAGTGCTGTCCAATAGATTAAAACTTCAAATTGCTTATCATTTGACATTTCATTTCTGAACACAAGTGAGCTTTATTGCATATTTTAACCAGTCTTATAGTATTCTCTATAATCAAAACTCATAGACTCTCGTGTCATGAGATCGTCTAATTGGTTTTGGACCATCTAGCGTGTTAACAATCCAATGGATCATCTAATGGGTGTACAAATGTGAAATAGTCTGTCTAATAGAAATAGGAAATGCAAAATTGTATATTTGAAGAAAAGTAAATGACAAAAATTTAAAGTTGCATGAAAGTAAATGACAGAAACTGTAAAATTGTATAAATGTAAAGGCAAGGTATTTAAAAGTGAAAGATCTGTAAATTATAGAAGCTTAAAGTAAAAGAAATATAACTCGTAGAAATGTAAAGCAATTGAGGTAAACGAAAATTGATATTGTAAATGAAATTTAGACAACATAATTGAAATTGCATAAAACTCTAAAAATATGGAGAACATAAAACAAAACCCAAAAGAGTTATCCATCATGAACCATGGTCAAATTCTCTTTATTCTTATATGCAAAGAAATCATATTTAACTTCTTTGATTATGAACAAAATATAGACTAATTGATTACACGTTCAAAGTTATCAAGTTGTTATCAAAATCTGAAACTTGTAAGAGAATAAGAGTAGAATTAAACTTGATTAAACCCGTGATAACATTCTTCATTTTTAGAGTTTAAAGATATAATAACAAAATGCAGAATTATGAATTAAAAACTGAAGTAAAGTGAAGAGAACATGAATCACATAAGGAAAGAGAGAAAAGGAAATTGGAAAAGACAAAAACAAAACACTTTATTCAACTATGAAAATAAGAACTGAAAAAAAAAAGCATCTCAAAACGGAAAACTAAAAATTTTATGTTTCCTAACTTCTAAATTATATAAGTAAGTGAGTGTTTATTAATCGTTTCTTAAAGGTCCTATTTATAAGGTATGAGATGAGTTGACATGGGTCAAAGAAGCTTGCATCTAAATGGGCCCCCATTGCTACTGCTGCAACCATCTATTGCTTCTTTCTTTAGGTCTACAACTCTAATAATATTCATGCTTCCAAACTCTTCATCTCTTAAGTGAAGAATTACTTGCAACAAGAATTAGTTCCAAAATCCACAAAAAGAAAATCATGACAAAACAACATATTAGATTATCTATGTATAATCAATAGAAAATATATCTAAAAATGTTATATTAATACAATTTACACTAAAGTACCTATTTCCTATAAAAAAAAATGTCAAACTCTATCAAAAACAAAGAATTCAAACAAAAGAAACACTTAGAAGATGAGATTAGCCTATAAAAATGTGAACAAAGTAAGTGTTATCATACCTCTACACTTAGACTTTTTGCACTCCAAGCAAATAAGAAAAAGAAAAGTAAAGAAAATATTTTTTTTAATTTCAAAAAACTATAAAGTAGATAAAATATGTGAAAAATGCAAAGGCGAGCAAGAGAAAATTTCTATCAAACAAAGTTTCAAGACTTAACCCAGTAAAGAAAATGTTTCAAACAACAAAGTTGACAAGAATTTACTCCAAATAGACTATAGCTCAACAATGGTAATCTCATACAATATATGTTTCACTCATTCCCTCAAGTGTTTCGATTTAGTGTTTCCACTCAGCACATCATACTCGTAATTATTACCATAGGCTTGAAAAGCCTTTAAATTCCACTACTCATTCTATATGCAACTCAAGATAAAAAGGACTTTTTCTATGGCTTGTAACGTGATCAAGCTTAAGGTGGGTTAATAGAAAGGATTCAAGGCTTTTAACACCTAGAAGAATTAAAAAACAATGGGGAACTAACTACAAAGAATAAGAAGAAAACCAAAACTAGAATTCTCTTATGCCACCTTCACTTTTTTTCAATTTTTCACATTTTTCTTATCTTTTTCAGACCACGATTTTCCTTCTCTTTGCTTCTTTTCCCAGATTTTAATCTTTTTCAAACTACTTTCCAAGCTAAACTTTCATTTCAACACATTTCAAGATTTTTCTCAATAAGCTCAAAGTAACACCCTTACACCTATCTTTTGAACTAATTCCTAAAACAATTTTGTAGCTCCTTGAAGCTTCGAAGTCATGTTTTCCATGGATTTTTAGGTTTTAGGGCTTGCAATGAGCTAAAAATCATAAAAAAAAAGTTTATTAGGATCAAAGGAGTGTACAAGGGAAAACGATAGAGGGTAAGGCAATTTGACTAAGTGGTCGAGAATAAAAAAATGGCTTAAATAATTATAAGAGTGCATATAAAACAAGTACTTTAAAAAGAGCAAGTACAATTTTTTGAAATGTTTATAAACATGAGAATCACAAAAGAAGAAAATAAGCTCAAATCTCACTAGGTCAATTTTACCAAAACTGATCCAAAATCTATTTTTTTTCATGCTAGCTAAACTCTATGTATAAACAATTCAATCAGGTTTAAGACTCCAACTAGGACTGCTAAGAACAAAAATTACTCACATATAAGTCAAAAACAATTTAAAAACTAAGTCAAAAACCAAAATGATAACCGTATAATGAAAACAATTTTGAAAACAAAAACTTTTTCATAATAAAACAACATTCTTAAGATAAAAACAAGAAAAAGTAATCTCTGTAAAAATACACAGTAACTTGAAAAAAAAAAAAAAAAAAAAAAAAAAAAAAAAATCTCTAAAAAAAAAAAAAAAAACTTGAAAAAAAAAAAAAAAAAACAATCCATTAGACATTTACCGTCCACTCTACAAGACCGTCTACTATATGTACAACAAAAGATCGTCTAACACTAAAACTCTCAAAATGACAAACTTTTAAAGATGAAAATTAACAAACCAAAAATAAAAACAAATAAAATTTCTATTTTAGAAGACAACAATTAAAATTTATGCTAACTAATGAGACTGACTACTTTACTACCTAGACCAACTAGACTATCTACTTTATACAAATACCTAAAAACTCCCTCACATTGGAATTTAACATTGTCTACAATATGAGAAAAGGAACATAAACGAAAGAATGATATCAGAAAAAAGTTGTTAAAAAAAATGCTTTGTTGTAAATAAGTAAAACCTTCCTCCTTAATTTTTGGCTCCATGAGAGATAGGTCAACTATATCTGGAACTTCTAAAGGTTTATTTTCTTGGAAATTTTTGAGATGACGACTATTGACTTTAAATGTTTTGCTGGAAGCCTCGTATGTAATTTCAATTACACTATGAGGGAAAATGTTAGTAACAATAAAAGATTGATCCCATCTGGGTCTAACTTACTAGCAATCAGTTTTAATCTAGAATTAAATAAGAGTGCTTTATATCCTACAAAGAATTCTTATCTCAATATTTTAATATCATGATATTTCTTCACCTTTTCTTGGTATGTTTTCAAATTCTCATAGGATTCCAATCTATTTTTTTGTAACTCTTGCAGTTGCAACTTCATCTGATTTCTAGCTTTTTCTAGATATAGATTAATCTTTTTATGTCCCAAAAAGCTTTATGTTCAATTCCTACCGGAAGATGACATTATTTACCAAAAATTAATCTAAAGGGTGACATTCCTAGAGGAGTTCAATATGTTGTTCTTTGTGTTCAAAATGCTTCGTCTAACAACCGACTCCAATTTCTCCTATTTGATTGGACTAATTTTTGCAACAGATTCTTCACCTCCCTATTAAAAACTTCAGCTTTCTCATTGGTTTGCGAGTGATAGGGAGTAGAGATCTTAAAAACAATTTGGATATTTCACATTTTAAATACCTGAGCTTTTGAGAGTGATTTACGAACAATACAGAGAAGGGAATTACGAACAAGATTGACAACATTTCTAAGGGAGACAAAATTGCTTGGTTTTTCAAATATTAAAGAAGTTTGTTTTGGAGAATCAAAATTTTTGAAACTGTAATGTGACATTGGTGTTCTTCGAAGACTTGCGTTGGATCTCCTTCATTGAAAATCATGAGGTTTCTATAACTCAATTCTTGAACCCGTTTGATTCAAGTATTGCGTTTTTGATTTGTATAATTGTGATCTTTGGTTCAATTGGGTATTGGTGATCATATAGGGTTTAACATTGTTGTATTCTGAATATTTGGGGTTGTAGGGTGTTAGTTCTATTATTCAATGGTGTTTTGTGATCTTGTAGGGTGCAAGAAGTGTTTTTTATTGTAATTGTGTATAATTGAGTGTTATTAGTGAAATTTTTCTTGCTAGGATTGCAAGAAAGACTAGATTTAGCCCTTGAGGAAGGGTGAACCAGTATAATTGCCTTATGTATTTCTCTTGATCCTTCTATCTGCATTTTACTTGGTTATGTGCTAATAATTCATTCTTTCTACATTGTGATATTCATATAGTGGTGATACTGTGATTCTGCATTCTGCCATTTCATTTGATTCTATGTTGTTGTGTTAAAACTGTGAGAAATTGTTTTTCTGCATTTTTACCATCATGTTTTTCTTGACTCATCAAATTGTTTTTTACAAAGATTCTTGAATATGGAAAAACTGTGTTGGTTGAGGTTTTCATTTTAATTCTAGTTTTCTTTCAGAGTGCTTCTCATCTATGTTTTAGTACTTGCACAATTTTCATCTTGGTTTTTCAAAGACTTACTCTTGCAATTTCATAGCCTTGTTGTTTTTGAAAACCTGTATACATTCTTTGCCTAACTCATATTTCATTTGTTCTGAAACTCTTTGAATTGTCTTGTTGCATTATTAAAACTTGATTCTTTGATCTTCTTCTGCATCTGTTTTATCTAGCATTGGATATAAGTGTTTTCTTCATAAATTGAAAGTGATTACAAGTTAGCATAAATTGTGATTATCTTTCATTTGATCTTGTGACTGGATTTAGGTTCTCTACATAATTGATCCTGATATTTTTCCTTTCAATTGGTTACTGTTATCAAATTGTGTATATTGCAGAACCTTGAATAGCCACTGTAGTTGTGTTCATTGCCTTTTATGTGAGTGCATAGTTTGTGATTTGATTTTCTTTAATTCTTAAGTTGAATTTCAAATTGCTCATTTTAGTTATTTGTATTGTATACTGCTCATTTCTATCATTGTGCCTTGGTTGTACAGTGCCTCTTCTGTATCATTGTAGGAAACTCTAATTTTTCTTAGTTCTGTCAGAAAATAAATCAGTTTATTCGTGCCTGAATTGATTCATTTTATGCTTTGCACATTATATCATTGATCATAGAGATTCGTGAAAGCTTTCATTTGGTTTCAAATGTTTTTCTTGCTTTCTAAAATTAAAAATTTTGTAAAGATCAATTCACCCCCTCTTAAACTCAGTCCAAATATATTTTCAATTTTAGCTTCCAACCAACTAGATAAATAATTAACAACAAGAAGTATATATGAAAAACTAACAGAATTGAAAAAAAAAAAATCTCATAAAATCAACGCCCTAGACATAAAAAATATTTTAAAAATTCAAAGATTATTGTGGCGTCTCATTTCTTCTACCAATCGCTCCTCTCACTTTTTTAAATTCTTCACGTTTTTTACAATTGTATATGCATCTTTGGAAATGGTTAGCCAATCGAAACCACTATCCAGCACTCTTTTGGTTGTTCTTTAGGGTCCAACATGTCCCCTACAAGAGTATTATGACAGCAATACAAAATATTTCTACATTCATTATCATCCTTCTTATGACTTGGTTATTACAAAATTTTCACAAATAAGAATCATCCCAGATATAGTTTTTGGCATCGGATTTCAATTTATAAATTTGAGCATTAGAAGCTTTACAAGGGAAAAAAATAGAGACTAAATAATATACAAGGTCTGCATACCATGATCTATCGTTTAGTGTTTAGAGAATATAAATAATCATCAGGAATATCAAAAATTGGTAAGGGAATGATTATCCCTTCAATTCAGCTCAAATGATTAGCTATCTAGTTCAACAAAACCACTTATATCCTTAATTTCGAAGTCAAATTCTTGTAACAACAACATTAATCTTATTAGTCTTAGTTTAACATCACTTTTCTAGAGTAAATATTTCAATGCAACATGGTCGGTGAATACTATTATTTTAAATCCTATCAAGTAAGATCAAAAAATGTCTATTTTAAATCCTATCAAGTAAGATCAAAAAATGTCTAAAGTAAAGACTATTGCAAACAATATTTTCTGTGTTATTGTGTAATTTACCTAAGCCACACCAAGAGTTCGAGAAGCACAAGCTATGTCATGAGGAAACTTGCTTACTCTATATGAAAGGACAACTTCTAGTGCATAATTTAAGGCATCAAACATAAAGGTTTCTCACAATTTGGTGATTCCAAAATGGTGCAGAGGTGTGTCTGTTTTTCAATTCATCAAAAGATTTATTGCACTTCTCATTACACACAAAAGATACATCTTTCTGCAATAGGTTGGACAGTGACAGGACTATTTTGCTGAAATCTTTTATGTATCTTTTGTAAAAACCTCCGTGACCAAGAAATGAATCAACTTCCCTTAGAGACGAGGGGTAAGACAAAGGGGTAATAATATCAATTTTAGACTTATCAACTTGTATTCCTCTTTCAAAAATAAGATGGCCTAAGACTACCTTCTTTAACCATAAAATGATATTTTTAATAATTAAGCACAAGGTTAGTTTTGATGCAACTTTTAAAAAAAATTTCAAGATTATGCAAACTTTCAGAAAATAAGAACTATAGACAATAAAATCATCCATAAATACTTCCATGCAACTTTGTATTAGTTTTGAAAATATACTTATCATACACCTTTGAAATGTAGTAGGTGTGCTGCACAGGACAAATGATTTTCTTGTATAGACAAAAGTTTCATAAGGACATGTGAAGATAGTCTTATGTTGGTCCACCGTGTCAAGAGTTACAAATTGAATGTTGGGCATGATACTTGTTAGGTGTTGGAGATAGAGGAGGGCAACTCAAAGATTGTAGTTAAGTTTGAGAGGGCTGATGAGTGTTGGCCTCTACTTCTGCCAGAGCTTTAACTTGGGCATTTACATGAGCTTTAGCTTTCCCTTACATGTTACATCCACTTTTGCCTTAACTTTGGAATCAACTTTAACTTGAAAGTGAATATACATTTTTTTGGTTATGTTAATGTTGTCCTTTGTTTGTTTGATGTAGAATTCTAGAAAAAACTTCAACTCCCCCATTGCGAATTATATTTCTATGGTTTTAGCAAACTCCACACACAGAAGTTGATTAATAACAGCGAAAATCATATATCAACATATATTTATTAGGAAGTTAGATTTGAAGTCCTTACAAAAATATTAGTACTTCTTGTAAAACCATTTTCCAAAAAGAGTGAATTGAGTTTCTCATTCCATGTTGTAGTAGCTTATTTTAAATTGTGGAGAGTTTACTCAGGTTGAAAAAAATAATGATATTTCTTAATAATTGCTAACCTTTCATAAGCTCTTTATTCCTTCTACTTTGACTTCTTAAGACTCCTCTTAAAGTCTTGTGTTGAAATTTTAATTCTTTTCTCATTAATTTAGTCCTTAATCTAGTCCTTTTTGGTTATTATTTATTCATAATAACACAAAGGTATTTATGCTTTTCTATTACTATAATAGTTTAAATTTTTTCTTTTTTACAAGTTGAAACTCAGAGATTTTTTTTTTTTCGAAAAAACATCCTTCAAACTAATGAATTGTCAGTAAGATTGTCATTATTTTAATCATACATTTATAAATAATTTAAAGGGAGATTATTTTGTATTGGTTAATAATTATGCTAAATTTATTAATGATATTAATTTTAAATTAATAGAAAATCTACTTTAACTTATTTAAAACAAGCTACTAAAAGTTTAATTTTGTTGTTTTATAATTAAAATAAAATCATAAAATAAATAACTATTTACTCAAAAGAAACATTCTCTTAAGGTTGAAGAATTATTTATTAGAATTCAAAATGTTAAGAACTACGTACTTACTTTTCTGGATACAACCAATAGATTGCATTCAAACAATAGATTGCATTCGGTTAATACACCAAATGATATATCTTATTGAAAAATTCATTGAAAGCAAATAAGTTGACATGTAATGTAAGATATTAAATATACTTTCAGGTTTTTTTTTTTCAAAATTAAGAAAATAAATTACCTTAAAATAATATTTATTAGTAACTTAATTTATTAAAATATTCTTTCTATAAATAATTTTTAACTATTCTAAAACAATATTATTTATTAGGGGACTAATTAAATTAGAAAATAATTTTAGTATTTTAATAATGTATAGAAATATCAATTAATATAAATTATTATAATATTAAAAATCATTAAATTTAGAATAAAGGAATGATTTTTTTATAACTTGTTAATCATGGTATTATACACAATAAACAATGTTTATACCTCCAGAAACTTTGACTACGGACAAGTATTCATTTTCTTTATTTCAGGCATTTCCTAAAATTTGAAACCCATTTAGCCGTTTAAGGAACATAAGTTGTTTACACTTACGTCAAAAATGTTGGTGAAATGTTTTATATATATATATATATATATATATATATATATATAATGTAAGTTACACAATTTTAGATTTATTTACTGTGTCCTATTACACACTTTACATTACTTTTAAAACCAGCATTAAATAAATTTTATAATATTTATGTTGTATTCAATACAATAACAATATAAATTCAATTGACAAAGGTCAAATCTTGCACAGTACATTCAAGAAATAACACAATTTATTAAATGCTTCTTATTAGTCTACCAAAATAAATTCAACCCATTAAATGGATAATTTAGTGATAAATAATTTTCAATATTCCTTTTAATTCTTCTGTACTTGTTAAATGAAGAAAATATTTAATGCCTTTTAACATTCAAACCATTAAATATTTTCAAAAAAATAACTGAATTTATCTTTTCATTTAATACTTTTTTCTGTTAGTAATTAAAGTATTTAATGAATTATAAAGTAATAAAAATATTAAATGTTCAGATTTAAAAGTTTTATAGTTTCTTTGCATTAATTGAATTTATCTTTTCATTTAATATATTATTTATAATGTATTAAAAATATTTTTAGAAAAACAATTATACTCTTTAATTATATAATTAATTTCATGAGTTATTGTTTCAAAATATTTATTACTTTAAAATATAGAGAAAACACTATTTATTTTTTTCAGCTTTATTAGGATTTGACTTTTTTTTAATTAAATGTAGTTTTATATAAAAAATATCTTATTTGTGATAGTTATATATTCAATTAATATTGTTTAAGAAATTGATAATTTGTTTTTTAATTGTTATGCTCTTTTCTATATATAGGATTGGTTTTGAAATATTTTTTCTTATTTTATAAATTTATCTTCTAATGGCTTTATTATTTTCATTAAAACTCTTTATAGTTATCTAATTCGTCTGATTAAGCTTTCAATAGTTACCTTCTTCTTATGGATAATATGAAGCACAAGGAATTTTATTAGATTTTCCTTTATTTTGTCTCTGAGAAGTTTGTTCTTTTTTCATGAATTTGATGTGGCCCATATTTTTTGTGTTTTATTTTTCTATTAATATTTTTTATAGATGATTGGTGAATTTTAAGATATATTTTTGTGATGCTAACACGAGTCTTTTATCAAAAGAAAAAAAAATATTTTATAAGAGAAATGTATTATTATTAAACATTAATAAACTAAATGAGAAACTCACATGTATTAAAAACTTTCAATTGTTTTTGAAATATAGTATTAATTTATTGTATCTATAACAATATATATGGGATATTTTATATTTTTATTTTACCTTTAACTATATTTTAAATTAAAAAATACAAAAAAATTTAAATTATCAAAATTATTAAAAGTTAAATGTACATGTATATTTACTTCAACATCATAACACATTACACATCGCCTACATTTCTTTTATGTAATTATCCATTATTTTTTATACAACCAACATTATTAGTTATTTTTTAAAATATGTAGAGTTACGAAATAACTCTTTTTTACTTACTTTTTATAAAATTAATTAATTTCTTTCATATTATTTATTATGCAGGAACAATGTCACGATATTAGATATTCTAAATTGTTGTAAAACTGAAGCATTATTTTATTGTGTTCGATATAAAATTATTTGATATTTTATTTTTTTACTTTTTATTAGAAAACCATTTTTTAGTATATATATATATATATGTGTGTGTAAAAGTGTTCATGACTGTTAGAAAAAACTGCTAAGAGGAGGAATTCAGAGTGTTTTTAACTGATTCTCATCTCAGAAGAAATTAGCATTGAAGAATGATTGAAAATATTCCTTATAAAATACATAAAAAAAATAGTTTCACATTTTGAAAATACTGAGTATGAGTTAAAAAAATACAAAAAACCAATGACATTATTTAATCATCAGTCTAAGTAAAATAATATTAAGTATTGTCTTAGGTATTATGAAGAAACAAAAATAAAATTATATTTATTTTATTGGAACCTAAAATAACGTTTAACACATATTTTTCAAATAATTAAAATTATTTAATATATTAAATATTTCTTATTTAATAATATGTTTAAAATATTCATTAACAGTAACCTACAAATAATTAAAATATTTACTAAAATACATTGAATGCTCTTACGAGCATAACAAAATATATTAAATATTCTGTAATTAGTATTTCCTAGACGTTTCTTCTTAATAGGTTTGCCACTTTTTAGAATAAGAATAAATAAAATAAAGTGTTGTTAACAAGTAGATTAAGGAAAATGGATCAGGGATGGTTTAATTTATGCTATTAAATAATTAACATTTAATAGTTTCAATAAATAAAAAAAATAAACAGTCATGAACATTGCTTAAATTTTTGTTCTATCAAATATTTTTTATTGACTTTTTGCTTCTATTAATGACACTCATTACTACTGTCCATAAATACATCTCACTAAACTATTGTCCATTTCCCTCTCTTCTTCCATGAGTTATTATGAAGGCTATTTGGAGGGTAGTAAAAACCATAAGTGGGACCCATAGATTTGAGACAAGAAAGTTGTAAAAGACAACAAAGGTATTGTGGTCCTCCCATGGTATATATGCAACAAACAACCTAAGATGACACTGTCTTCGGAAAGTAGCTCCTACATAGTTTTATAGTTCATAGAGAGAAAGAAAAAAGAAGAAAAACTACAGCTACCTGTATTGGTATCTGAACCGTCTGATTGAGAGGTGTGAACCTATGATCTTTCTTTGAGTATAACATGCTCCGATTTACATATAACATTTAACAAACATGGCGTGTGTGATTTTTCTGGTCAAAGCAAATCATAGTAGAGATTACTGAAATCTTTTGAATCAGATTTAAAGTTACTCAGAAGTGCTTGTTTGCAAAAAATAATATTTGGTTGCCATAGATTTGCTTGGTTTTCATTTTGTATATGCATTCCATTTTTCTTGTTTAGGCTATTTTGAGTTTTGATTTTGTGTGTATATAAGATATGATGATGATACATGTCTGTGTCATGCAACTCTAGATTTTAGAAAAATCCGAAATCTTTCAGATACTTTATGTAATTACACCCTACTGACCCTACTTTTTCTCTCAGTTTCTTCTACATTTGCTCACAGGCTTCACAGGACCATTCTCCTAAACTTGAACAATTCAAGGTTTGCATAAAATAACTTGGTGGTAGTGACACTCTGACACCTTATTTTATTCTCATTTTGGTTTTATTTGCCTTGGAGTTACTTGCATGAAATATAGCACCAATGGGTCAAGAAGATGAAACCTCTAAGAGTAAGAACGATGGTGGTGCTGGTGCTGGTGGCAGTAGAAAAGGTGCTGGTAGACCTTGCAAAAGGCCAAAGCCAAAGAAGGTGCCCCAGAGGGGACTTGGAGTGGCACAGCTTGAAAAAATCAGACTTGAAGAAGAAGAAAGGGAGAAAGCAGCAGCATCTGCAATTGGGTCATCAAGCAATTCCCCATGTGATCTGCGTCTTCATTTTCCAAACTTTCCCCTCTCCAATCATCCATCTCCTCCAAATTCATTGCCTTCAAGCACTGTTTCATTGGCAAACAGTGCTGCCTCTGAGCCTTGCTGGCATGGTGTTCCACCTCTGGGGCGTCTGGGTGGGCCCCATCTGTGGGCCCACCATAATATTGAATTTGAGAATAAGCACTTAGGGATGGACCCCAAATTGACTCTTGGATCAAGTTTGCCTTGTGAGTCCAACCCCATTAGCTCCTCCTTCAATTGGGTGCAGAGAACCCAACAACAGCATCCTTCTTCATCAATGGTAAGATGTGTTAAAGTTTGATCTTTTTCTTGAATTTTCATAATGGTTTTCATCTTTTACACCATTCTCTTCCTGTGGAATAAGACAGATTTTTTGGTTTGGATTTTTCAGGTGAGTGCCTCCTCAGGGTCTTCATCAACAAATGTGCCTAATTCCTTAGTAGAGATCCCTTCAAACCAAAACTACAGTGGATGCTATGTTTCTAAGAGGCATGAGGAGAGGGTATTCACTATTTCAACTCTCAATTGATTAGTTTTAACTATTTCAATTCAACCACTGAATTTTTTCATGCTAGTGGTTCACATGAATTTTGTTCATATACCTGAACACATTTTTTCATTTAATTGTTCATATATCCTCTCTTTTAATTTTTATATAGATACTTTGATAAATTCAGTATCTGTGATTTGATTATTTTCCTTTCGTTTTGTTTATAAAATTTGGAATAGATGACATTATAGAAGCTTAATACAGTGAGCGATCTTGGTGCAGATGACAGGGATTAAAAGATCAAGCTCCTTCTCTCTTGAAACCCCACTTGCATCCTCTTCCAATTTTAAACCTTTAACTTTTCCTTCTCCTGTGAAAGTAAGTGAAACAATTTCATGCCGTCGTGGAAGAGAATTCAACTTGGATTTTAGCAATTCAACTATAAGGTTGGTTCAACTTTGATCTTTTGAGTTAATAATTTTTTGTAGTTACAAATTTTGCTTACTACTTTGCATTTGCAGGGAAATTCCTTCCCTTGAACCATCCAACTCAGACCAGAACTCAAAGAAAAAGAAGAAAGAGAATAAGAATTTTGTTGGAGATTTTCTTAGACTAGCTCCTCCTATTCCATGCTCAAATTCCAAGTCCACTTCACCTTTCCAACCTTTTCACAACCTGGTATATCCTGATTCCTGTCAGATTCGGTAAAACAAAATTAGCCATTTTCTAATTTTATTGTTTTTACTTTCATTTTTTCTAATCAAAGGGAAACATGAAGAATCAAGCTCCTCCCCCATCAGGGTACAATCAATTTAATCAACAGCAGCAACATTGGTATAATTTCATCCCTCCATCATCAAATGTAGCACTAATTGGACAGCAACCAGATATCTTTCAGAATTGTAATGTGGTGGGAAGAAGTGCTAATCTTGATCTCAGTTTGAAGCTTTGAACATCTTCTGCCATTTCTTCTTGTTTGGTCATCTTCAATTTAATTGAGTTCGTATGTAGTGCTTCAAAGGGACTAGAAATCACTAGCCTTGAGAAGCAAGAGTAGGTGCTGATTAATTTCTTTGTTTAATGACTATGCTGTTATTAGGCTTAATTTTGGTGGCAGTGCTGCCTTTGGAGATTGTTGTTATGTCTGATCCTTTGTTAACATTTGTTATGTTTGGATTTATGATGAGCCAGTTTAGACCATAAACTTAGTTTCATAGTGTGTTCAATTATACTTAAAATTATGTTGGTACATTTATATTTTCTTTGAAATCAAGTTTTCATGAAAGTAAGACTTGAATTTCTTTTGCAAAGTCAATTTGTATAATGAAAACTTCTCCAAAATTAAGCTACCCAACTATAATAAAAACAACAGAATTTTCTTAACTTTTGCTGATTTAACCAATATGTATACTTCCTTTTAGATTAGAAGAAGGTGAATTTTGGGCATTAAATAAAATAAAATTGCATTCTTAGTTGTGTTATGTCATACATACTTTTGCACAAATTGTGTCAATGAGAAGCAAATTTGTCAATCAGAAGCAAAGTCTCTGGGAAAAAGTAAAAATGTTAGTAAAAATGTTAAGCGGCTCTTGAACGAAGAAATTGTCAACCATCTAATATCAGAAGTGTCAAATCATGCCCTTTTACTACTGATTATAGTTTTTTCTATAACACTTTATATTTATGCCCTGGTATTTTCAAGTTACTACTACGAATTTTCAGTTTGACTTTTGTGTTTGAGCATTAAAATTTAAAAAGTCATAAAATTGTACCGATAGACTTGAAGATTATTAAAGGAGTCTAACTCAATAGTATATATAAGTTATTGTAAACTTTTATTAGTACTCGTGTTTAATAAATTTTTAGTAATACGTTTAATGAAACTGTTCAGTTCAATTAAAAATAAGGATTAAATTAATGACATTGAAATTATTCATTTCATTCTCTCCTCTTACATAATATATGAAGATAAACAAAATACATAAGAAGAATGCTTTTCAACTTTCGCAATTCAGCGTAAGATGAAAGCGATCAAGTAGTTTTAACTTGATAAAAGTAGTCTAAATGAATTCTCATAAGAATAGTGTCTAATGAAAACGGTCAAATGCAATTTCGAGTTGAAAGATGTATTGGAAAAAATACTTTTTAAAATTGTTTTAGCAAAAACTCTCGTCTTTTAGTTAGTTACAAATTAATAATAGGTAATTATTAAAAAATAAAGAGAGACTTACATTATTTTTGTATTGGTTCTTTTGAAAACTCACATTAGTTCCATTTTTTATTAATATATCAAGTTTCATAGGCAAGCTAACGTTACAAGATATGAGGTGAGTATTTTTTTTCATCCTAGTCACTAAAGCTAAAATTAAATATTATTTGGACTGTAATTATTCCTGACTAAGATTAAGTATTATTTGAAACACATTCATTCTTGATTAAACAATCTAAGCATTCTTCAAACGTAGTCACTCCTGACTAAAATTTAAATATTATTTGGACAATAGTCACTTCTAGTTAAACCTGAGTATTAATTGAAACACAATCACTTGGCTAAAAAAGTTTAATTTACAAAAAAGTGTCGTAACATTTTGAAAATATGAATCTAATATATTATTATTTTTATTATTTATGTTGTAATTTTCATTCTAAAGCAAATTATTTATATATATATTATAAAAAAATAATGCGAATATTTAGATAAATTTAGATTTTGGGAGATGACCTTATCAATTTGGATTTTGGGTGTTTGGGTTGTAGTAAGTCGTGTTCAGATTTTTGGAAGTCGGATTTTGAGAGATGACCTTAGTAATCCGGGTTTTGGGTGTTCGGATTTAAGAAAGTTTGATTTTGGGAGATGACCTTAGCAATTTAGATTTTGAATATTTAGATTTTAAGAAGTCGGATTTTGGAAGATGACTATGAATTCGAATTTTGGGTGACGACCTTGGCAATTTGAGTTTTGGGTGTTCGGATTTTAGGAAGTCAAATTTTGAGAGATGACCTTAGCAATTCGGATTTTGAGTGTTCGGATTTTAGGAAGTCAAATTTTGGGAGATGATTATGAATTCATATTTTGGAAAATGACCTTAGCAATTTGGATTTTGGGTGTTCGAATTTGGGAGATAACTTTATAAAGTCAAATTTTGGGAGACGACCTTTGCAATTCGGATTTTTGGTGTTCGGATTTTAGAAAGTCAAATTTTGGAGATAACTTTACGAATTCGGATTTTGAGATATGACCTTAGGAAATCAGATTTTAGGATCTCAACGTTTGGAAGATGCACTAATAGAAAAAAAAAACCCTTTCTACATCGGTTCTGAAGGACATTCTATATCGGTTCCATAACTAATATAGATGCAGGCGATGTAAAAAGTCTTGGACTTCTACATCGGTTCTATAATAGATGTAGTATGTGTATATACTACATTGGTTGATAAATAAATGACCAACGTAAAATACCAATCCTAAGAGCGCTCAGAAAAAGATACTACATCGATTGTGGCTCTCAATCAATGTATACATCAGTTGGGAGCCACAACTGATGTAATATCTACCCTATTACATCGGTTGTGGCTCCCAACCGATGTAATATCTCTATTTTAAATAAAAAATCTATAATTTTCCAAAATTCTTTGATAAATTCTCTAATCCATACAATGAAACACCACAGAAATTTTCAAAATTTTTTGACATGATAGATGAAATAGAAAAAAATGTCAAATATACTAAAGAAACAAAAAACAAATAGTAAACGATGAAATTTTGGAAAAATTTTGGATTTCGAATTCCTTTCTGAGATTTCTCACGAACTTCGCTACGCCATTTCGAGCAACTTTTATTTTTGAAGCGTCTCAATCCGAGCTCTCTATCAAAACTTATGATCGTTCGAAGTTTTTTCGTCCTAAATTTTTGAAATATAAAATCTATGATAAATCTATACAATGTAAGAATTCTACCACCAAATATACACTCAATCAAGTTGTTGATAAAATATTTGTTTCAAAAGTAAATTTCTAACTATTTTTAATGAATTTTACAAAATTGCTAACCTCTTCCAAAGAGAAGTAGCAAGGGGTGTCGAACTAAGCATTCACAGCGAAGAAAGGCTCACGCATCAAGTGTATAACATCCTTAAAAACTTTCAATGTAAAAAAGTTAGCAAATCATCTATGTCAAAAATGCTAAAGAAAGTATATGAAGGCAACGAAGGAACTAACCAAATAAGCGTGAGTGAGAATGAAAATGCATAAACTCAGCGGCATCGCGAGGAAAACATGAATAATGAAAGCAGTGAAATATTAGGTTAATAAGCCTGCACGCACTCACTCAAAAATTGATTTTTTTCAGACGATGGAGCATATTATATCAGTTGTAGCGAGAATCGAGGTAATTGACTTTCCACATCGATTGTAGGTAACAACTGGTGTAGTATCTATCACCTATTACATCTGTTGAGGCTCGCAACCGATGTAATAGGTTTAGTGCAAAACCAAATTTTGAATTTTTACTTTTTCAATCTTTTCTACATCGATTAGAAGTGTCTACCGATGTAGAATGGAGTATATTACATCGGTTTATTAGTAGCCAATGTAGTATCTCTTCACACAACTTCAAAAATTTTCATCGCGTTTTGTTTACATAAGTTACATTTTAACCGACGTTTTACCCTGTTGTAGTACGTGTTTTTTCTACTAGTGATGACTTTTATGAAGTCGAATTTTGGGAGTTAACTTTATGAGGTCGGACTTTGAATACCAATTCTTATAATTTGGGTATTTTTCTAATCCAAACAACAAACTTTGGATACATAAAATCTTTACCCATATAAAACAGTTGTAAGCTAGTTTCTATCTAACTGTAATTTATTTAAATTTATTTTAATAAATTCAAGTCAAAACAAAGGTGTAATCAAGATGTAAAAATAAATAATGATAGTAATAATAATAATAATAATAATAATAATAAAGGTAAAATATCTATCCATGTTTAATGCTTAGATAAGATTAGAAAAACTTGAGTCGTTTCTCATCATTTTACTATCCTACATGAGTTTATTTTTACTTTACCACTTTCACTTTCACCAATAGAATCTAACTAAATACCAAATCAACAAATAAAATGGAACCATAATGATTACAACATATACTATAAATAGGTGTCCTTGAATCACAAGTCTGAACAAAGAAAAACAGTGAGAAGAGAGATAGCTAGAATTGCGAGACAGAAAGAGAGAGAAAGAAGAAGCCCCACTTTGTTTTTTAGCTCTTGAAGGTAAGGGAAATGAGATATATATATATTGTTATTTATTTTCAATCTTTCAGCAAGGTACCCTTAAGCTTCACAAATTTTTCTAATGTTTTAACATTTTTATTTATTTCTTTTCAAATTCAGTACTAATTTTTATACTAATTTTAAATTCTGATTTCTTTGCATTTGTGCGCTGATTCTCATTTTTAATTTTCACACATGATTATATTGTGTCTTACTAGAATACTTATGCCTAGAGGATTAAATCTTTGAGGATTAAATGGGTAGAAGTTGTATATTGTTTGATTGAAGAATGATATCAAGATTGCTCATTTATCGTGACTATTCACTGTAATTGTTATTCCTATATTATTTTTACTTTGACTCATGGTGATCTATTCTAACAAAATTGACATTTTTAAATTGTCTGGAATATTTATCATTTATCATTTCTTTATATTGTTTTAAAAAATGATTATTTTAAAACATATATGTCTCTCCTTTATTATTTCCTTGGTTTATCTTCACTCTTTAATTTAAGAACATGATAGATGCTCCTAATTTTCTGCATTCCTTTACTATTGACATCTCTTTTGTATTTCTCTCTGGAAATGGATAGAACATTAATGTGATAGAAAATTTAGTATCATTTAGAGGAATAACTCATTCAATCATGACCAGAGTCCAAAAATTTCTTTAGTATTGAATGGTCCAATAGCTGTTACTTTCTTCTTACCTCCAACAGCTTATAATTATCCGCTGAATAACCTCTTTTCCCCTACCCTGTTATATAAGAATTTGTACCACAAAGGTTTATGTATAATTAAGGAAGAAATAATTATTGCTTAATGTAGAAATATAAGAATGTAATATATTATTGTAAAATTTGATTAGATGTAATATAAATCTATATTTTATACTAGAATGTATAGATGAACTAATAATATTATTTACATTTCTAATTCTCGTTGAAATCATTATTCCAGTAGTGGTAGACATTTCTAGATCATATTCTTAAAAAAAAATTAAACTAATGTAAATAAATTTAATCAATTTTAAATCTATAGAGTACATTTACTATTAGATCCAATTTTAAGTTTTTTGAACCACTCTTAGAATTTTATTCTACCTATTAATATAATTTAGTTGTCAACAATTATATTTGTAACTATTTTGCATGTTAGACTCACTTAATTCACTATCTAAGATTTCTAAAATTTTGATTTTTGGCTATATGAAATATTTAGTTTATGAACAAAGTATATCTATCCTGCATATGACTAAATTAGACACAACACTAAATCTCTACCTAATGTCTACGTTCAGTGTATAATTTTTATAATATATATATATATATATATATATATATATATATATATATAAAATATTGTCATAATAGGAATCACGACGGGGACAACGAATAAAAAATAAAAAGTTATTGTTTTTTAGGAAATAAAACAAACAGAGTTGACACCATAGTTTATTATAGAAAACTATGGAAAAACCAAAAATAAAACAATGATCTAAGAAATTAAATTAGGATTCCGGAGTCGATTACGTGTAGGGTAGGTATTAACACCTTACAACAGTCGTGCTAAGACTGTGCCTTTAACGAAATAAGTAAAATAAGTATGGTTTTTGATAAATATTTATTTTAAAAGAAATAGAAATGCAAGTAACACAAAGAAATTTTGTTTTCTTTTTTGGCCCGATAGGGATTGACCTTGCTCATATGTATTTTCATTGATAATGGAAAATCAGGATTTACGTAGTTTTGGATAGAAAATTGTTTGTTGGTGTTTTGATATTTTTTAAAATTTTTAAATTTTATATATTTTTTTTAATCTTTGAAAATTTAATATTTGGAAAATTTGATATTTTTATATTTTCATAATATTTAGAATACAAGATAGTGTGAACGATTATTCATAATACCCTTGACAAGTCATACCGTTATTTGATATAGTGTGAACTATTTATTTTTGAGACAAAACATATTTTTTTTAAAAAATGATATTGAATATAAGATGATGAGAACGATCTTACAAGTATCCAAATAATTATTATTTTTAAATTTTCATATTAAATATTCTGTGACGTGTGCGGCCATTTTAATATCTAATATTATTTACGAAATGGCAAAACTTACTTAGAAAAAGAACGAAAGATCAAAGTGGTGTATTTATGAGAGAAAAAATTGCAAAACATTTAATAAAAATATTAGGTAAAATACATGAGTTCAATTTTTATTATATATATATTTTTTTTTTTTGAAAACAAGTAAAGCTAGTAGGTAAGCAAATAAAATGTGATATGTAAATAAAAGAAGGATGCAATAATGATGCGAATAGTTGTCAGAGTTACTACTGTTGCATTTTATTCTTTTTTTTTATTTGAATGATGATATTGAAATTCAAATTGAGTAAGATGAAATCTAAATGAAAATATATGTATAACCTAGTGGTCTCCACTAGAAAGGGATGACATAATGAAATATGGTGATGTTTATGGTTTGAAATCTTAACCTTGTTGGGTAAGGGGGTATTGGAATCAAATATGACACTTATAGAAAGAAATAATATGTGAATGTATATTTTTTATTTTTTATTTTTGTGACAAAGAAAGAGAGAATAAAAAAACAAATTTTGTGTGTTTTTGCTATATATATATATATATAGTGGGAGTAGAATATGTATGTTTAAATTAAAAATAAAATTAGAATGTTAAATGTAAAAAAAGTTTGAATCCTTAAATTACAATAAATCTGAAAATCTTTAAATTGAAAATAAAATCAGATCTTCTAATTATAATAAATCCGAAAATTTTAAAATTAAAAAAAATCAAAACATAACTCTCAAATTGTAATAAATAAAAAAATTAAATTAAAAAAAATCAAAACCCTTAGTAGAATTTAATAATTTTCAAAACAGAACTCTTAAATTACTATTATAAATCTAAGAATCTTTCCAAAATTAGAGTCTTCAAATTGAAATAAATTTGATAATATTTAAATTTAAGAAACTCTCATAAAATAATAAAAACTACAATACATTTTTTTTTTAGTTTTTTACTTTTCTTTGTTATTATTAGCGGACTAGCTCAAATTACATTAAAACTTTAAAACATTCATTATGATTTTTTAAAAAAAATAATTTTTTTATTTTTCTAACTAATTATTAAAAAATAAATTATTATATATATTTTTAATTTCTTTAATAAATAATTTTTATTTATTCAAGCAAAATCGAATATTGAGAAATATACAAACGTATACCTATATATATTTATTTATTTATCTTGAAAATATATATATATATATGTATATATATATATATATGTATATATA
>Ga0209489_104680_pt1 | contig 24908 bp, 13 predicted proteins | sample SiratrowhiteBW_FD_187527 | JGI IMG/M metagenome (GOLD analysis project Ga0209489, IMG submission 187527) | Root nodule microbial communities of legume samples collected from California, USA - Siratro white BW (SPAdes) (version 2) | ecosystem: Host-associated > Plants > Roots > Nodule | place...
ATATATATATATATATATATATTATATAAAAAGTAGAATATATGATTCGTATTATGATTTTATAATTTATAATTTTGTGAGCTTTTCATATATTATCACAATTTTAACTAGTTTAGCCCCAACCACATCTAAAAGCATGATTTTGAAACTTCGCCTTGTGATTTGCATTGGCTCAAATTAAACTTAGTAATTTATAATAAATATCTAGTTTGGGACAAAAATCATTGATATATTTCAGTTTTAGTATATTAAAAAAGAATTCATAATTTAATACAATTTTAATTTCATTAATTTTATTTAACTTTGGCAATATAATTGAATTTTAAAAGAAAAATTAACTTTAATAAATAATTAATCTTGAAAGAAACATTTTACTTTTTTTTTTTAATTTAAAATCTTTAATAATTATTTCAAGATTAATTTTTTGCATTTTATTACACATATGTGATAATTATTAAATACCAAATACATATTTAATTTATTAACTAAATTTAAACCAAAAATAATATGATTAAAAATTTTATATTATGATTATATATTTCTTTTTGGTTAAACCCTAAACATAATAGAATGACATCCAACTCCGTAATTGCAATATCCAAACACCTCCATTTGGGGAGTGGGTCCAGTCTTTTACTTAATTTTGAGCAAACGAGGCCCATGTTATGTGGAAACTGAAACTGCAATAAATATCCCACGTCCACATAATCAGCAAAATAAACAATTATTTAGAGCATAAGATCAATGATGGCCACCATTGGGAAGATGAAGGTGACAGCAATAATAATGTGCCACTCACCTGCCAATAATGATTAATGTCATTATAGTCTTACATTTTGTTTTTGATTTATTTTCCCACACAGATTCTCTTATTTAAGTTTAACATAAAAAATGAATACATCATGTAGCTTATTTTTAAAATTAGATTTTGTGTAGAATTTTAAGGTAGTTCATCTTTTTCTTATTTGTGTTTTAAAATTTATATACAAAAATGAAGAATTTAATTTTAATAAAATAGTTACATGATTAATTATTTCACTTTCTTTTATTTATATTTTAAGATTTTAGAAAATAGTTTTAAAATAGAAATGTATTAGAACCTATAATTTAATTTTATATATGAATAAAATGGCACCTAAATATATTTCTTTTCAAAAAAAAGAAGTTTATAAAAATAAGATAATATTCGGGTTTCATTTTTATAAAAACTATCATCTATATAAAATTGTTTCTCTTTAGAGTTTCTTGTCTTTTTTCGATAGAAACTGATTTTTCCTCCTTACTTGATTTGGAGTTTCATGTTAAATGGAATATGGAGGAGGTATCATAAGTAATAGATGGAATGGGCTAAAGGAAAATAGAGATGTGAGAGAGGTGAGGCCAACTCTCACAAAGTGCTTAGGCTAAACTCAGAAGAAGAGCTAACCTAGAGGTGATCACAAAGAACAAGTGAAGCTGAATTTGAACAACATTTTTCCACTCATTCCATGATGAAAATACAATAAGCTAGCACACTTATTTATAGTGCTAGGATCAACCCAAAGTGCAGCCAAATTTAGAAAATTCATAAATAAAACATTAGATCTAGAAGAACCAATGAGAGCATGACATTTGACCTTCATACTTTTCATACCTCTTCTTCACATTTAGCACATGTTTAATGTGTTCCTTGCTTTGTTTACAGCTCCTTATGTACCAACTTCATACCTTGGACGTTTTAGGGTTTCCATAGGGTTTCAAAAAGTCCAAATGCAACCTTAGATGGACTATAATATTCTATTCTAACCTTATTTCGAACACTTTAGGATGAGTTTAAGAGGGGGTAAATTGAACTATTGAATTTTTTTTGCTAAATATTAATTAGAAAGTACGAAAGTTTTCACTAGAATCCTTTTAACTACTGTTTGTAAGCACATACCAAAAAAAACAATCAATTGAAATTTAAAAACAATCAATTTAAATTTCACACAACAAGACTTATCAAGAAAAAAAAAATCAATTAAATTACCAACCAATCGATCGAAATATCAACCAGAATTTTCAACACAAATTATCAATCACTTGCAAGCATTAAACAATTAGTTTGACAGACAAACCAGTAAATGTAAAATTTTAAAATTGTCATTGAAAGAAAAATAATTGATTGAGTTACAGAGTTAATCAATTGAAATTTCCTAAATTAAAAATGTATTAAAAGAATTAATCAAATTCAGTCAATGTCAATGTATGTAGTGCAAGATACTAAAAGAAATCAGTCTAATTAAAGATGATTATATAGTGTAAAGTAGTATGTGAAGTAACCTTATCAAACTAAGTTTAAACCAGATAAAAAGTAGAATGATAGTGAGTGCAATACAAAAAAATTTTATCGTTAAAATTCCTCGCTAATGACATTTTACCGACGAAATTTTATTCGTCAATAATAACAATTTTTCTTGTAGTGGGATATGCATAAAGAGTTATGTGAGTGTTGATGTCTTTAAAGGTAATATAGACATTAAAGCAGAGATGCAAACTCACCTAGACAACTTTTATCCATTTACATAGGAGGTCATGCAAGCTCGACTCCTTAACAAGTCAAAGTGGTCGAATGTGAAATGATATAATATGGCACCTTTGATCCGGAGGTCCATGTGAAGGCATATCTCGCCCAGACCAATTTCTTTTCTAAGGACCTGAGAGTACATTATCATTTATTTCCTACTACTCTTGAGGGAACGACTTTAGAATGGTACTACTCCTTGCTACAATCAAGTTTGACGATGTTAAGTCAAACAAAATTATGAATCGGAACAAGATTATTCTCAACCTATGGTTCCTTTTTTATTTTAGTTTAAATTCTCACATTAGAAATGACTTATCACGTCAAAAAAGAAGTGTGAAAGTGCATGTTTAGGAATGTTCTGACAAGGAAAGACATGATATTTAAATATGTCCATTGGTGACCCATCTCTCTTTCTTAAAAACTTACATGATGTATTAGCTCACCTCGTCAGTCATTATTTTAACAGACAATACTATTCATAGCGAGAAGTGGTAAAGCAAAAAGTAACCCAACTTAACAAATATCATTGAATCAAAATAATCTGATGAACACCTATAGATCCATAAAATTCGTTCATCCATCAACTCGGTCCACCTGCACCTCATTCATGGATGGATTTCGATCTTGAGGCTTATCTACCTATAGCATATTAGTATCAAATTCAATAAAATCTAATGTAATTTAATCTCATTAAATGCATTTTATAATGATTGATTATATCTTTGTAATTATTGATTGTATGATAAATATCTTTTTATTAATCATCATAATTCCTATTTATTAGGAATAACTTAAAGGTGATCTCACTATAAGTATAGACGAATATCGATTTCATATCTATTTACTTACATTTATCTAGAAAAGAAGATATACAAATATACGCATATTAGTTTCAAATTCAATTAAATCTGATCATGTTAAAATGATGATTGATTATATCTTTATAATTATTCATTGTATGACAAATATAATTTCTATCAATCACCATAATCTCTATTTAATAATCTCTATTTAATAGGAACAACTCAACTCTAATCTTAAAAAATTATAAATATAGATGAATATTAATTTCATATCTATTTATTTATATTTATCTAAAAAGAAAAAGAGAAGATATAATTCAATCAAAGTTTACTTTCTCAAAATAAATCCTATTTGACCTTTGAATGTTCTACCCAATTTTCGGAATAAATAATACTAGGTGATAACATTTAAAATTGATTATGACATATAGGTGATGGAAGACTTAAGAGGAATATCTTTGTTTAATATTGTTTACTCTTATTCTTATAGTATGTTTTGGGTTTAAGAGATATTTTAAATGATACTAACTTCTTATTTATATTTAATAAACTTAGAAAGTAAGTCGAAAACATTTAAGAGTTATTGGAAAATTGGATTTATATTTTAATAGATTAAATTGTAAGAAAAAATATTTTAATTTATTAATTACATAAAGTTAAAATTACTCAAGACTTAAACTTTAAAACTAGGTTTTTCAATTTATTTAAACAGGATTTTAATATATGAAAATAAGTTAAATCAACTTTATCTTTTATTTATTTTAATATACTAAAAAATAATAATTTAATTGACTAAATTTACTTAAATACAAAACTTTAATGAATATAACATTGCAAAATATTGTTTAACATACTCTAATTAAGAGCCTCATTTTCAACTCTATTTTAATATATTAAATTAGTTTTAAACCATTAAAAATATTAGTTATATATAAAGTAGAACTCTCTTTATACATGACAAAATTTGTAATACCTTAGAAAATAGTTTTAGAACAAAAACTAATCTAGAATTTAGTTTTAGAGATAAATAAGATAATACCTTAATATTTTTTTAATAGAAAAGTTATTTAAATAAATAAAAATTAGTTATTCAAAATTTGTAATACCTTAGAAAGATATTCAATTTCACTCTCATAACAACCACCAAATCTCTCTTTAGGAAGATATTCTATTTTATTTTTATAAAAACTACCAACTCTCTCTCTTTCTAAAAAGTTGTTCTTCCCCTATTTTTTTTTCTTCTCTCTAAAATTTCACCTTCCTTTCTTATCAAATTGACAATCAGAGGTCATCGCTAGATTCTTGACATTGAATAGAGTAAGAGTGTTCAATCAAATTCTTGAACAGAGTTAGGTTGCCCATGATTTTAGGTTTTTGAAACTCCTTTGAGTATCTCTACTCTATATAGATAAGGGAAGCTAATTGCATGTTTTTTCTATAAATGTTTATTTATTTTGAAATAGTGAATGCTATGCATGATGTGTGAGATATATTTGTGAATTCAGGTAAGAGATGCTAATTACATATTTCTTATATAGATATTATAATTACTTATTTTATTAAGTATGAATTGGATGAAATTGGATCAAATTGAATGAGTGTTTATGTATTGTATGATGTAGTATCAATGTTTGTAAATGTTGTGGTGTGTGATCGAGACATACTGTGTTGAGATTGTATCTTGACTCTACTAGTTATTGCAATCATAAATGAAGATGGCTAGGTGGTGAGAATTGAATCCTAACTCTACTAGTCATTGGAATCATAAATGAAGATGGCTAGGTGGTGAGAGTCGAAAGAGGTTCATATGACTGCGCCACGATGTGAAAAGAACCGGTTGGACCAGATCATATGGATTGATAGATTCACATGATTGCGCTACGGTGTCAAAAAGAACCGGTCAGACCAGATCATGTGGGTTAAAGGATTCATATAGCTGCACTACGGTGTGAAAAAGAACCGATTAGACCATATCATGTGGGTTAAAGGGTTTATATGACCACGCTACGGTGTGAAAAAGAACTAGTCAAACCAGATCATATGGATTAAGTTTATATGACTGCGCTATGGTGTGAAAAAGAATCGGTTAAACCAGATCATATGAATTGAAATGTGTATATGACTGCACTACGGTGTGAAAAAGAACCGGCCAGACCATATCATATGGGTTGATAGGTTAGCACGACTGCGCTACAGTATGGAAAAGAACCGGTTAGACCAGATCATATGGATCAACCGTGTCACAAGAGTGTGATGTGTCAATGATAATGTGATGTATCAGATGAATTATAAAAACTTGATTTGTTGTTTAATTAAGATAGAAATTTAATTTATGAAAATACGTTTTTTAAACTCTTTAGCTTACCCTTATTTTTGTGTGGTGTTTGTTTTGTTTTTAATTTTACGATGATTGTGTATTACATGTAAGCAGAGGATTTGATAGTTGGTGTGAGTCTCTAGTGAATTGATGGAGAAACTTTATTTTATTTTTTATTTTTATTAGTTTTGTAATATTACAAAGATATTTTATTAAATCTTATGTGAAGAAGTATATTTTAAAATATACGATGAATGTATAGATATTTATATTCAGATTTATTATATAACTTTTATGCAATAAAGTTCCTAATACATGAAAAATACATAATGTTACAAAATTGAAGATGTAATACATGATATACTTATTTAAATCCATGACTAAAATAATAAAATAAAATTGTGTTAATAATTTAGGAGTGAGAAACTAATTTATTAACTTTTAGTATAAGAAATGGAGTATTTTATATTAATTCTTAAAATATTGATCATAATTATATATAAGCTCCTAAAGTTTTTCCAAAATACAAATTGACCCTAAATATTAGTAATTATAATTATGTCCTGATAAACTAATTAAGTTAATTTTTATGAATTAATGTTATCAATATAAATTTATTATTTGAAACTTTTAAAATTATTTAATAAACTTGATTCAATTTAATTCACTAAAACTTACTTATGTTATTGCAAAAATTCTTTATACTCAAAATTTCACTCTTAAACTTAGGCTACTATTAACACTAATTAAATCTCCATTTTCCAGCTCCAATTTAATTCACTGATATATAAATCACGTTTTTCTCATAATGAAGAACAACGGTTCCTTATTTTTTAAGATTCTATATCATTTTTAATCTTACAATCAAGTTCTTCCTTTAAAGATCCATAGGTTGAACAAAACTATATAGGATTATATATTTGACAAATTTATTTCTGCCATAGACCAAATACATATTTATCATATATTTTAACTAATTGTAGTTTTAATTTCAATTTCTAAAATATTAAATCAAACACACTTAATTAATAAATTTAACCATAACAGTCAACGTTTTTATAATAAAAAATTAAATGAAATTATCAATAATGAAAATAAAATTCATAGATTTAAAAAATATATGAACCAAAACTACAACCTTATTTATATAATTTAACACATAATAATTTGTTAAACAAAAATACTTAAAATCGAAACCTTTTATTAAGTTGGAATAACCTATGCTAATTCACGTGTTGTATGATAAATTGTGAAAACTAAAAAAGTAAATAAGTTATATAAAAAACACATAATAAATAAAAAAAATTAAATATTTTACTCTTAATCTTTTGAGTAGCAAACACTCTACCTTCAATGCAGGAGTTTCTGATTGTACCCCGCTTTGCCTTGTATCTTTATGACTGAAAGACAAAGTCGGTACATGATGGAGTGAGTTTATAAATGAAGAATAAGAAAAACAAGAGTATATTATTTCAAAAAAGATTACTGGAAATAGAATTACACAAAATGCTTCGATAATTTTAAATAGATTTTTTCAATCTTAAAATTGTAATTAAGAAATATTATTATGTGTAGTATAAAAAGTAAAAACATTATGTGGTGTAAATAATAAAAGTTTAGATGGACTTTTTGCAAAGGAAATATAGAAGGGTATAAAAGTCAAAACAAGAAGTGTAAGTAGCAAACAAGTGACAAGCCCAAATTGAAGTCCTTATTGCCTTGTTAATTCTCCGTCAAAGAAAAGGTTAACCAAGAGACAGTTCAAGCATGACCAAGTGAACATGAAAGACATGAAAAAACATAGAAAATGTCACTCGGATTTTTAATTAAGTGGAGAATTTCTTTATTTTCTTTTTTTTTTTGAATTTTCACTTTTTTCTCCATTGGCTTTTTTTTTTTTTTTTTTTTTTTTATTTTATTTCAATACACATACTACGGGTAGATTAACATTTATTTTGGGACACATTTGAGTCTCATTTCCCATGTGAATTTGGGTGCACCATAACTATAAATAGCCGTTTCCATTTTTACTTGAGAGGGTGGTTTTAGAATTTTATCTCGTTTCTCAATAGGCAAAAAGAGTTATGCAAATAAAAGAATACAATATTTAAAATTTGAAGAAAGTGATAATGTATTTATTTCTAAAAGTCTTTTATCTTACTCCCATTGAAAGAGCCTTAAAGGCTAGAAAGATGAATTTAAGATTAGTTGGTATTTTTCATATATATATATATATATATATATATATATATATATATATCAACAATCAATCAATTTCATTTTAATTTTATCATAATTTATATTTTTTAAATTTAGCTTTTAAAAAAAATTATTTTTAGAATTTAAAAAAAAATTCTTTAAAATGTCAAAAAGTTTTAATTATTTAATTGTTTAAAAATATCTTTTTTTAAGAGATTGAATATCTATCAATAAAAAAGATGTTTAATGAAAGGATTAAATTGAATTTTTTAATAGATAAAATTGGTTTATTTTTTAATTAATTTTTTCAATAAATCAGAATATATTGATAAACTTTTTGTGTTATGTAGTATAATCCAAAAATTAAACTTATCATGCTGATTTTTTCATCTCCCATCGTGTATAATATAAAGTCTTCAAATAACCCAAATTAAGAAAGTAATATGTAAATAATATTTGTCAAATCATGATAAAGAAGAAAACGAAAGAGAGACAAAATTCTAGTGATTATTCTTTTGGTTAATGCGTGTATCTGGACATTGCCACAAACAGACAGGGGGCTGCGATATACTTTATACTTGCCGACCGATCACATGCTCAATTATATCCTTATTTTTCTTATGTTTATTTTTTAATCTAGTTTATTTCTAACACCACTTTGTACATTAAAATTAAGAATAAAGATTTGTGTTGTTTATACACTAGTTCACACTACATAGATAAGTGTTTTTTTTTTTATATGATAGATAAATCATGCGATAGAAAAAAAAACTAGTAAGTATTAATTAATTAGATGTTTAATATTTAAAAAAAACTATCATGTTTAGTAGGATTTAAAGAATAAATAATATATGCATAAATTACGTTGTTATTTAATAATCAATTGTTACACACTGTGATTATATATTGTGCGAACGGCCATACATCAATCAACCTTTGTTTGAGTATTAAGTACCTAAAAACTTATTAGAAAGTCATGTTACTTTTATTTGGACAAGAAAAAAAAATCACGGTATTCATAAGTTAAGTCTATTAGAGCTTAATAAAAAATTGAAAAAAAAACAAAATAAATAAGAAAAAAAAAAGAGTTGAATTATGTTTCAATTTTTTTTTATAAAGTATAGTATGATACTTAGTAGTCATATATGACAAACTGTTTAATGATTTTTGAACTTTTTTTTGAGTAAAAAACTCTCAGTTTTTAATTAGTATAGATAAAATAACATGTAATAACAACTTAAGGAAGGAAAGATTACTTAGTATTTTTATACTCGTTCATCTAATAATAACGTAAATTAGTTTAGTTCTTAATTAACTAGTCAAGTTTTACTAAGTAAACTATTATGATAAAGTACAAACGAGTATTATTTCAACTCAGCCATTTATAGCTAACCAATACAAGTATTATTTCAGAATGTTGTTACTCTTGACTAACCCATTGAATATTTTTAATACTTAATCACTCTTGGTTAACCTGTCGAGAATTCTTTGACACTTAGTCACTTCTGAATAACCCTAACCTTAAGACTATTGTTTAACAAGCAACAAGTCCTGGCTAAGACAAAAATTGCTTTTATTATCAATAGACCATAAGTTTCGTTCACTAGAGAAGGATTACGTCTTTCGACGTTTACAAGGCTAAACACCCTTTAATGGTTTGTTAAAGGTTAAACACAAACTATGTTCTTACAAAACTTTATGGATCCAGAAACAAAATTGGTAGAGTTTTAACACTTGTAATGGTCCTTTCTTATTGCTTTTTTCTTCGAAGAAGCGGTTGTAAAATATAGTTGTTGCAATCCCTTTTCTAGTCATTGAATAGCTTTGAACTCATTTTAAATATCTTCATCTTCTTCTATCGTCTATCAAGCTTAATTGTTGAAAATCATTGAATATGTTTCATTCAACATTAATTGCTCTTTTCTCTTTTGTGCAAAACCTTTGATAGTTGGCATTACTTATCTCCTTGGTTGCATAACTTTTTACTTCAAATTATGGTAAAAATGCATATCATACTAGATAGATAGTTGAGCCAAAGTTGATATATTCTTATGTTAGATAGTTGGTGGACAAAACAACTTTAACTCAATTCCCAAGTGATATTTGATTTAGACTTGTCTTTGGCCCGAATCATCTTGGCAACACATGCTGAAGACATTCTTTGAAATACATAAATAAGCTTTGAGAATATTCGTTATGTTTACATTAACTTAAAGTATGTTTACACTTATTGTTTGGTCATCATCAATGCTTATTAAACGTAGTGGAAAATATGCAAAGTGCTATATTATCTGTTAGATGAAACATTTGCATTTTGCATTATTTGTTATTTTTATACATCTGTCAAACACAACTTCTTCGTGTTTCATGCTTTGTTGGACTAAACATTGAATTAAAATCATATGGATAAAGATTGAACATGAGGTTTTTATAAAGACAGAGCAAAGAATCAAGTTTTCTCAAATTATTTTCAATAAAATATTATCATTGTTTAGATAATATCATTTTGATACATATAACAAAATTTAAATAGATGAAAGAAAGCTTGAGATGAAAGTTGTACAACATCCTTGATATCAACTTTGAGTTGCAAAGTGGGAATGTGTCTACAAACACTAGTGTTCTCTTTGAGTTGCATAGTTCTACCAACATCTATAGCTCACAGCGGTAGACACTCCAATAAGTGCTCCCTTTAAGCTTGTGTATCTTCTGCTTTGCTGAAAGCTCCCCTAAACTTGAGCTTTTTCTTTTGCTGATAACTCCACCTAAGCTTGTGAACTCTTCTCTTCTCCTCTTAAAGGCTCCCTCTCAAACATATATCATTTGTTGAAATTGGTTGTTGAGTTCCTCTTCATCTTTAACATCTTATCTTTTTCTTTCAAGCTCTCCTATAAACAAACATGATGATGGAACACCCCTAAAATCAGAATTTGAGTTTTGAATAACTGTTTTAACTAACTCGAGAAAAACAATCGAGTGTTTGACAAAACAATCGATTGAATTTTAAGACAGTTGTCTATAAATAGTTGGCACATTTTTTAAAACAGATACGAAATCATTCTAAATATTTTGTGAGCAAGGACCGTGAGTTTTCAAAGAGAGAAAAGTGCCTTCTTGTCTAGTGATCAAGATTATTAGAACTCTTTCATCAAGATCTGTTTTCTGAATACTGCTAGAGCTTTGAATTGACTGCGATGATTTCATCACTGATCTGATCATCAAACTAAGCCTTCTATACCCTTTCTTCATTACTTTTGTAATCTGTTGTATAGAAGTGCTTGTATTGCTGAGTTTGTGATAATTCTTTCATTATACTGAATTATATTCTAGAGTGAGTTACCTGGTGTGGTAATTCTGTTTGTACAGTGATTTCTGTACAGGTTGTAACTTGCTGAGGGAATCATCAAGAGGTATTCTGGAATATACAACAGAGTCTGTATAGTTCCAGGTTCTGCTGTAGGTTTCAGCAGAGGGGTTTGCTGCGGGGAGTAGTGTATTCTTGCGGGTTGCAAGTGACTGAATTGCTGTAAACTAATCTGGTTTGATCTTTATAGTGGAAATCCTTACTGTGGAGTAAGGGACTCGACGTAACCCTTGAGGAAGGGTGAACCAGGATAAATTTGTGTGTTCTTGCTATTTCTTGCTCACCTCTATACAATTCTTGTTAATTTTCTTGATTTTTCTGAATATGATAAAAACTCATTAATTGGTTTAATCGATTGGTCCTAGTTAATATTTGAGTGTCTCTTAAATCATATAATACATCTATACACAATTTATTCGATTCTTTTCTGAAACAAACAATTTTCTAATTCACTGAGTTTTCTGTTCATCAGTCTGTTTTTCCAGAAAAATTGACTTTCCACAGTTAGTAATTAAAAACAATTTTGAAATATTAAAACAAAGTCTGTCCTGTTTAATAAAAGGTTCTTGAATCAGTAATTCATTACAAACTTGGATTTGATTGAATTCTTTGATTTCTTGAATTAATCTTTAACAACTGATTTTACTGTACACTGTTTTTCCAGAACTTGCTTAATAGTCTACTGGTTTTCCATAATTAAAATTTGTCTTCAGTTTACTGATTCTGTGTGATTGTTATTATTCTGAAATTAGTTTTGAATCTTTGCTGATTGCATTTTATATCATCTTGAATAGTTTCTTTAATGATTCTTCATTCCTCACATTGAAAAATATATTTGCGAAAATTTTTAAAGGTGTTCAATTCACCCCCTCTCTTGAACTTGGCCAAAACTTATTTTACAAGGTTAATAAATACATTTGATATATGGTCCATTTTAGTGTTTTCACTTTTCTAATTCATGATTTTATCATTACAAGATATTTTGTACTGACAAAATTGTGATGAGTTCACTACTTTTTAAAGTCCACAATACTTAGAATTCAATTCAATGATTGATTATAGTAATGATATATGATGAGACTTAAGGAAAGAACATAGGTAATATGAAACTCTCTCCCTTAAGATAAAATTATGACCAAAATGAGCTCACTATATATGTGTTCATGTACATCCAAATTCTATTTATCAATGAAAATTTGTTTCATTTCGACTTCTATATATACCGTCAACTTCTTCTCATTAAATTGTTTATCTTCCATCACAATAAAATTTGTATACAACTATTTTTCAATAATTTTATCTTTAAATTTAATATTATTGTAACTTTTAATATACTACATGTTTTCTTAGACAAAAATGTTAAGACTTTAAAATATTTTAAACAAGGCAACACTAAAGTTATTTTTCTATAAGACACACTAAACTAGATAGTTTAACAATTGAAATTCATTAATATTGAATAATTCAATGCAAAAATAGGAAATTACTATTGTAATAAATACTTTCCCAACGACTAGATAAATAATAAGTTATAAATTATGGAGAAAAAAACAAATTCAATCACATATAATTAATATTTTATTATAAAATGATAGGAGTAATAAGTTGAACTTATTAGAGAAAATTATTTAAATTACATTTAACAGGAAACTTTTGAGGAAATGGGATTTAAGGGGAATTGAGTGTCCCAAGCATAGTTGAATACGATAGCACCTTTCCAAACAGGTTGACCTCCGCTAACAAGACAAACATTACTTGAAATTTTCAGAAGTGAAGGCTCGACGGCTTCAGCTGTTTTAAACCCTTTGCAATTCAATTGCACATTGGTTTGTGAACATGCACATCGATTTGTGATAGACACAGTCCATTCTGGCTTTCCACCTACTATGCGTCCTGTTTTAGTTTGATTCACATGGATATCGCCCAAAGAACACTGTCCATAACCTAAAATCACCATGCGTAACACAAGTTATCAATAATATTTTATAAACAAAAACTATATCTCTTTTATTAGAGAAAATATCTCACCTTGATATACAAGCACAAGTAAAAGAGCTACAATGAAAATCTTCTCCATTTTTGATAACACAAATACAAGCTTCAATTCTTGAATTGGTTATCTCAAAAAAAATCATAGTACATCATGTTATTTATAGGCATATTTGAGTTAATCTCATCTCATTAGCTTTAACAAATAAGATTTCATTTGAAATCATACTATTAAAGAATAAAATGAAAATTTAATTATAATAAATAAAATAATTAATATAAATTAGCATAAGAAAAACTTTCAATTGTATATTATGTCAATAAATACATAAGGAGAAAAAATAATATAAAATAATAATTGACTAGTCATTCTTGATTAAATTATATTAGAAGTGCCTGGAAGAATGTAATTTACATGGATAGGGACTCCAGACCATGGGCTACAGATAGAGAAGTTCCTTATCGCCAATGGGTCGCAGAGAGGGTAAAAGAAGTGAAGCTTCCTTTCAAGCTAAATGCCCCTGGCTCGAAAAACAATGAACAAATGCCAGATGTTGAGTCAGAAGAGGTCAAACGTCTGAAAGAAGAAATTGAAAAATTGAAAGGAGTGAATGCCAAAGCGGTTAGTGACCTCCAAAGCCTCCGCCATGACTACATGGACCTAAAGAAGGACTATGAAGAGAGAACAAAAGTACACAAAGAGTTGATAAAAAAGCAGAAAGTAGATAGAGATTACACTTTCAGAATCAAGCAAGACCTGGCGGTCGCCAACACTGAGTTGACAATGAGAGCCCAAGAGCGTGATACAGCTTCATCAGCAGAAAGCCAATGGAAGAACTTATATGAAGTCATCAAGAGGGAAAAGCAGGAGGTGTTGAGAAGGTTGTGTGATCTCCAAGTCAGAATCAACGAGATGAACAACATATGAAGGAAACGATGGTAGCCTTTAAGGTGAATCCATGCTTATCTGACGCATCACTGATGATGGCCAGAACTATGATGAAAAAAGGTTATAGACATGGCAGCGGTTTGGGTAAAAGTGATAATGGGTTTGTAATGCCACTAAAGCTGGTGGAGAACAAATAGAGGTACGGTGTGGCATACAAACCTACTTAGGTTGATCGAAGAAGAATAATTGAAGAAAGAGTTGAAAGAAGTCGAGCCAGGATAGAGGGACGGGAACCGAAGACAAAGGAAATTTCCCTGTGCGGCCTGGATCAAATTTTTTATAGTTCCGGATGGATTAATCTTGATCAAGTGTTGGCAATCGGGCAGGGACATGAAGGCGAAGGCTTCAATTTTGTGCACCCTTGTCTTCCTGATGAACAAGTTGGCAATTGGGAATCCGTAGACATAATTGTGGTGTCTACACGTGATGAAATGTAATATTTTAGGGAGACAAACTTTGGTTTGATTTTAAACAATGCTTTTTATTGTGTAATGCTTTCTCTTAGCGATAACAATGGTTCAGTTTTAATGAAATGTTGTGTTTTTAATCATTTTTGGTTTTGTCTATTTATTTTCGTAAAATTGAATAATGCAGATATGACGATGCTTGTTTTGAAAATAATCATTCCAATATTTCATATCCAAATTTCACGGACCCTGATGATAATATGGGAAATGATGAATATGAGGAAAACTGTGAACCCTCCATGGAATTATTGAGATTAGCAGAATAGGAAGCCAGAGAAATAAAACCCCACCAAGAAGAGGTTGAAATGATAAATTTGGGAGATGAAGGGGAAGAAAAAATGGTTAAAGTCAGAGGTGATTTGTCTTCTGAAATGAGGCAGCAGCTATATAACCTTTTGAAAGAATTCAAAGATATTTTTGCTTGGTCTTATAAAGATATGCCTGGTCTAGACTCCGAAATTGTACAACATCGATTACCACTTAAACCGGAGTGTCATCTGATTAAGCAAAGGTTGAGAAGAATGAAGCCGGAGGTGTCATTAAAAATAAAAGAAGAAGTTGAAAAGCAATTTAATGCTGGATTCTTAGCAGTGGCGCAATACCCTCAATGGGTAGCTAACATTGTTCTTATTCCGAAGAAAGATGGGAATGTCCGAATGTGTGTAGATTACAGAGATCTAAACAGGGCTAGCCCTAAAGATGATTTTCCATTACCACATATCGACACATTAGTGGAAAACACTGCTACATCGTCATTATACTCATTCATGGATGGGTTCTCCGGATATAATCAAATTAAAATGGCGCCTGAAGATATGGAGAAAACTACTTTCATCACTCTGTGGGGCACGTTTTGTTACAAAGTTATGTCTTTTGGGTTGAAAAATGCTGGTGCAACCTATTAAAGGGCAATGGTGACTCTTTTTCATGATATGATGCACAAAGAGATTGAAGTCTACGTCGATGATATGATAGCTAAATCTGAATCTAAAGAAGAGCACCTTGTTAATCTGAAAAAGCTGTTTGAAAGGTTGAGAAAGTATAAACTTAGGTTGAATCCGTCTAAATGTACCTTTGGGGTGAAGTCAGGGAAACTCCTAGGATTCATCGTCAGTGAAAGAGGAATAGAAGTGGATCCAGACAAAGTACGTGCTATTCTCGAGATGCCACATCCCTGCACTGAAAAACAAGTTCGAGGTTTTCTGGGAAGATTAAATTACATAGCCAGATTTATTTCCCAGCTAACCGCCACTTGTGATTCAATTTTCAAACTGAAACGAAAGAATCAAGTGGTAGAATGGAATGAAGACTGCCAGAATGCTTTTGATAAAATCAAAGAATATTTGAAAGAGCCTCCAATACTGCGTCCGCCAGTCCCTGGAAGGCCTCTCATTCTCTATCTGACGATATTAGACGGATCGATGGGTTGTGTATTGGGCCAGCATGACGAAACATTATAATATATCATATTATTTTATTACATTATATTATATTATATCATATTATTATATTTTATATTATATTATTATATTATATTTTATTATATTACATTACGTTATATCATATTATCTTATTATATTATATTATATTACGTTATGTTATATCATATTATGTATTATATTATAATATAATAATTTTTATATTAATTTATAATCTATTATGTTACTTATGTTGATTAGTCACTTTTATCAATAAATAAATAAAAATAGGAGGAAAAATCACATAAAATAATAGTTGATTAGTCATTTTTATCTTGATTAGATTATTATGATAATACTGCAATCAATTCAAAAATCTTAGAAGATAATGTAGTAATAAATTTAATATTCCTTTTTCAAACACCTTTGTAACAATTAATTTCAAATAAAATTCCTTCCTTCTTATTAACTAATTTTGTGTCCTTATACAATACTGCACTCTTTAAGAAATTAATAAAAATTAAAAAATGAATTAATGTAGTTATTATACTAAATTTTTTAATAATTGAACTTTCAAAAATTATCTTTAAAATCATTAATCATAATTTTTTCCTTACCAACATATTTTTGTTAAATTAATTATTGTGTAATGGAGAAAAATACTTACGGATTATGATTCTTTCTCAAGTGAATTCTCCACTTTCATCTTAGTGACCTATTTCTTAACTCCGTAATACGATCCACAGGTTTCTCTTTACACATTTATTCTTTACTTAAATCTTAAATGTCACTTAAATGTTTGGATATGAAGATCTCATGTCTATTTTGGAAAATGTAACAATTGGATCCATCAAACTTTAATTCTCACACATCTTATTTAACTGTGGTAATAATAATAAAAAAATCAAATTTATTAAAATAACTTGCAATAGTTTATATGTTTTTAGTTCTTTGACTATATGTAGATAAAATATGGACACGCTTTTTAAATTTGATTAATATTTTGTTAACTCTTTATTATGTTAATATTGTTAAGGTTAATAAATACATTTGATATATTCTCCATTTTAGTGCTTCCACTTATCTAATTTATGATTTTATCATTAAAAGATATTTTGCAATGACAAAATTGTAATGAGTTTACTACTTTTAAAGTCTACAATACCTAGAATTCAATTCAATGCTTGATTATAACGATGATATTTTATGAGACTTAAAGGAAAGAACATAGGTAATATGAAACTTTTTCCTTTTGAAGATAAAATTATGACAAAACTATGCTCAATTTATATATGTTCTTGTACATCCAAATTCTATTTATCAATGAAAATTTGTTTCCTTTTGACTTTTGTATATACCATCAACTTCTTTTCATTAAATTATTCATCTTTCGTCACAATAAAATTAATGTATACAACTCTTTTTCAATAATTTTATCTTTAAATTTAATATTATTGTAACTTTTAATATACTACAGGTTTTCTTAGACCAAAAGACTTTAAAATATTTTAAACAAGACAACACTAAAGTTATCTTTCTACAAGACACACTAAACTAAATAGTTTAACAATTGAAATTCATTAACATTGAGTTCTCCCATCATGGACATCTCAAATTCTCCCTGCATAGATGTTACAAACTGCTCACACAAACTTTCATTAGTGGATCCAAATATAATGTCATCAACATAAACTTGCACAAGAATAATATCATTGCATGCTTTCTTAATGAATAAAGTCTTATTTGTTTCCCTCTCTCACAGCCTTGAGAAAGCAAGAAATTACTCAACCTCTCATATAACTATCGGGGTGCTTGCTTTAAACCATACAAGGCCTTCTTGATCTTGAAAACATGATCTGGATATTTATGATCCTCAAATCTATTGACTCACATAAACCTCTTCATCAATGTATCCATTAAGAAAGACACTCTTGACATCCATTTGGTGTAATTTGAATCTATTCATGCAAGCATATGTCAACAGTAGCCTCACTACCTCCAATCTAGCCACAGGTGCATAAGTTTCTCCAAATTCTATTCCCTCTTCTTGGTTGTAACCCTTTGCAACCAGCCGAGCTTTATTCTTCACAATGACACTTTGTTCATCTAGCTTGTTCTTGAAAACCCACTTGGTTCCAATCACATTCATCTTCTTTAATCTAGGAATAAGAGTCCAGACTTCATTTTTACCAAACTGATTCATCTCCTCATGCATTGCATTTATCCAATTGCTGTTCTCTAGTGTTTCAGTCACTGTTTTGGGTTCCACTTGTGATACAAAAGCCATGTGCTCACAAAAATGATTCAATGATCTTCTAGTTGATACTCCCTTCTGCGCTTGACCAATGAAATTGTCCAAAGAAAGATTCATAAACACTCTCCAGATTCAATTGATTGAATAAATGGTTCAATTGATTGATTTTTCGATAGTTGAGAAACTTTCTCCTGTTTATTCTGCAGTTTTGTATCAACTTGTTGTCTAGTTGGAATCTCATCATATGCATCTATCTTAGCACTTTCCTACATGTTCTGGTTAGTTTCATCAAATGCAATATGCATGGATTCCTCAACTAACATGGTTCTCCTATTATATGCTCTATATGCATGACCATGCAATGAATAGCCAAGGAAGATACCCTCATCGACTTTTGAGTCAAATTTGCCCAAATTATCCTCCCCATTGTTAATATAAAACATTTACATCCAAAAACCTTCAAATGAGAGATATTCGACTTTTTACTTTTAAACAACTCATAAGGTGTCTTCTTCAAGATTGGTCTTATGAGCACCCTATTGAGAATATAGCAAGTTGTACTTACTGCATCAACTCAGAAGTACTTAGGCAGATCTGTCTCATTCAATAGTATCCTTGCAAGTTCTTCCAATGATTTGTTCTTCCTCTCCACCACTCCATTCTACTGTGAAGTCCTTGGTGTTAAAAAGTTGTGTTTGATTCCAAATTTGTCACAGAATTTGTCAAATCTCTCATTATGGAACTCTCCCCCATGATCTTACTTAATGGCGGAAATGCCACAATTTCTCTCATTTTGGATAACTTTGGCAAGTCTCTTAAAAGCATGATAAACTTCATCCTTGGTGGCAATGAAAAGAGTCCAAGTAAAATGAGAATAATCATCTATTACTACAAGACCATAGTAATTACCTCCTATGCTCATAGTTCTGGAAGGACCAAACAAATCTATGTGAAGCAACTCAAGAGGTCTTGATGTAGAAACCACATATAACTGTTTGAAAGAACTTTTAGTTTGTTTGCCCTTTTGCCATGCTTTACACAATCTATCCCTTTCAAACTTGAGCTTAGGCAAGCCAATTACTAGCTCTTTAGATGCAAGCCTATTGAGATGATACATATGAATATGAGCTAAGTGCCTATGCCACAGCCATGTCTCATCATTTCTAGACAGCAAGCAGCTCATACTAGATGTTATGCAAGAGACATTGACCATGTATACCTTCTTTATCCGTTTATCTACAAGTACAATCTCACTAGTTTTTAAATATGTAATTAGGCACAAATCTGGCTCAAATGCGATTTTGTAGCCTTTGTCATACAATTGACTTATAGTAAGTAGGCTATGCTTTAAACCATCCACTAGAAGCACATCTTTTATGATCACATAATCATCTCCTCCAATGTCACCAACACAAAGTATTCTCCCTTGGTTGTTGTCTCCATAGGTCATAAAGCCATTTGGTTTCCATTTTAGATTAATCAATTTTGAGGCATCTCCAGTCATATGTTTGGAGCATCCACTGTCTAAATACCACAATTGTTTCTTCGATGCCAAACATACCTTAAAATTTTGTCCAGCCATAAGACATAAGTTTGCTTCAACATCCTCATGTGAAGAGTTATTGGAAGAAGTATCATTGTCTTCCCAAGCTATATATGCTCTTCTGCTCTTTCCAGATTTGTTGCTCTTCTTCTCATGTGTCTTTTCTTTGTTCACAAGGCTTGGATAATCCACTTTCATATGTTCTTATTTACCACAGTCAAAATAGATAAATTTAGTAGAACCATTATCAGATTTCTTATTATACCTCTTGCTTTGCTGGTTCTTCATTTTGCCTTTCATCTTGATAAACTTTTGGAATCTCCTTGTCAACAGATTGCACTCATCAGAGCTTTCCTCACTGGATTCAACATCTGCAGCCTTTATCTTGAGTGTTAGGCTTCTGGACTTCTTCTCCACAATCTCCATTTCCTTCAGCCTAGTCATCTCTAACTTTTCCTCTCTCAGCTTGCCAAAGAGTTTTGCAGTAGTGAGTGTTGTCAAATCTCTAGTCTCTGATATAGCAATCACTTTAGGTTGCCTGCTTCTGTCTAGGCACTTTAGGATCTTAATATTCAGCTCCTCCTTGTCAAATTACTTTCCCAAACCAATCAAGTGGTTGACAATGTGAGTGAACTGCTTTTGTACATCAACAATGGTGTCCCCTTGCTGCATCCTAAACAATTTATACTCCTGGATCAGTGCATGCTTTCTAGCTCTCTTCACATCTATGGTTCCTCATGTGTGACTTTAAGTATGTCCCACATTTCTTTAGCCGAGCTGCAATGAGATACTCTGAAGAATTCATCAAGATTTAAAGCAGAGGTTATTATATTTTTCACAACACAATCATATTGCACCTTTTTATTCTCAGCATCAGTCAATTCATCAAACGATTTTTTAACAGGCACACCATTCACAACAGACATAGAAATATAAGGACCATTTACTCTAGCACTCTCAATACCACGATCAATAGATTCAATGAAGATTTTAATTCTAACTTTCCAAAATTGATAGTTCACCCCAGAAAACATGGGTGACCTGTGTATAGAAGCTCCCTTATCGAAAGGTAGTTAGTCTCAGCCATGGATTGAAAACTTGAATAGGATTCAAGTCCTAACTTTGATACCAATTGAAAAAAAACAAGTTTAAGTCGAGTTCAAGAGGGGGGAAAGTGAATTGAACTTTCAAAAATTTTCATAAAAATGGAAAGTACTAAAGTATAGAATGAAAGTTCTAAATTGAAACTACTGAAAGTGCTATTCTGAAGTGCATAGCAAAAGATCAATAAATTTCAGATGAAGAACAAACAACTGAATACACACACAGAACTATAAACAGTAATAGTTAAACCAATTTAGAAGCAGAAGTAGTAAACCGAAATCAGAGTATAAACTAGTTCAATCAAGATACAATTAATTGACAAACACAATCAATATATTGACTAGAGCACACAAATCAACAATTAACAAAAACACCAGAGCCAAATGCGAAAGCAATCAATTAAATAGAAACACAATATATTACTGCCCAGAAACAAACAGATAAACAACAATAACATTTAAATGAAAGTCACTCACACAGAAAAGCAATCCATAATTAATAGACTGAAATAGAACTAATAATTGATTCAAGAAAATAAATTTCCAAAAATACAATCAGTTATACAACAAGTACAGTTAACTAGAAACACTCAATAAGAATCAAGAACATATACAGTCAATTGAGTAGATATACTAAGCAGTTCTAGAGAAAACTAAAATAACAATAGCAAAATAAACAATCAATTGAGCGCGATGAACAATTAATTGAACGAGCGACAACAAATATGAAAAAGAGTTCAAGAAGAGAGAAAGAGAGATCAAGAACACCAAGATTTATTCTGGTTCACCCTTCCTAAAGGACTACATCTAGTCTTTTGCGAACTAGCAAAGAGTTCTACTGAAAAGATCAGTAAGATCAATTTAATACAACACAAATACCCTTGCTCCCTACAAGTCAACACTACACCCAACAGCACACAGCCGATTGCACTCCACAGCAACTGTAAAACAGTGCAAAACCCTATTGCACAACCAAATTGTAAACCCTATGCAATATGGGTACCAAACGTACAATTACAAATCACAAACCCTATGTAATTTGCAACCAAACTGCTCACAATACAATTGATATCAAATCAAAATGAAAACAATAATACTTCTACATAAAACAAATTACAAATGAATGAAGAATAGTGTAGAAGACTTAGCTTTGGTACAGAACCAAGAATTGCACGAATCCACTCAAGGCAAAGCCCCAAGATTCAAGTTCTTGAGGTTTTCTTTTTTGAAAAGCAAGTAGAATGTGTTTTCACAGTTTGCACACATTTTTCTCTCTTGGAAAATCACAATTGATCAATCAAATATCTTAGGTATATTTTTTCGTATATCACAAATTGCGCGCTATCCTTTTATAATAAAACTAGTTTTTAAATCTGTCAAAAACTCATTGTTTCGAAACATTCAATCCATTGATTTTTCTATAACATAGAGAAAAAATCTAGTAAGTTGATTTCTAAAAAAATAGTTGACTGATTTTACTCTCAAAATATGTTTTTCAAGATCTATTAACCTTATTTTAGATATCATCAATTAATTACTAAGCAAAGTGAATCTTATGAGCTCTTTCCAAGTGGAATATCACGCAACTCATAGTTTTCTACCATAACCATTCTCACACACACCCAACCTAACTCCTAGACCAAAACTCCCATCAAGCTCCATGATGGCTTTAAGCAATCTACTTAGCAAGCTTTGATCCAAGTTAACTTCATCAAATCACATAGCAAGCCTGATGCTAACAGGACACCGCAGGTTTGCAATGAGTATACTCAAACAATTTGTTGGACACATGCTTACCAGACTCAAACTTCAATTCATGAAAATTTACTAGTACATAATGATCACAAAACTCCAGTTACTCCATTCTATGACCTTCAAGAATATTCTACTTGCCAACTTCTACCTAACCACTTTTACTTATGTGCTCCAACCTTAGGTGTCACAGTTTCACCTTATCTTACCTTGTCTGACTAGCCACAAACACATGCACGATCATTATTAAAAAGTCTAGTATGTAAATACTGTTCTTTTGCACCTCCCTTTGTAACTTTATACATTCCTTATTCAATTTTGGTTGTCAAAACTGTAAGATCAAGCATGCTGATTGACAAAAGATTTTTCTTGAATTTTAGAACATACCTCGCTTTTTGCAGCAGTGTTTTTTACAGTAATATTTTCTGATTGTGAAACATAACTTAAATAAAATAGTAATAAAATTTTACCGACAGAAAAAAAAAATTCTCAGTAATTTAAACTTTTTTTATAATTAATACTTTTCATATTACTTAAATATGCAACTTATCAACTACAACTAAGTCCATTCAATTTGACCATTCAAACCAAATTTCACATTCAAAAACACCAATAACTACATCGATAACTAGATATTCAAGTTCTAGTATCAATAATTTTAACAATACAATATTCAAAATATTTGTAATACACAAAACCAAATTGTGTTATAATTCAAAATAATTTTCCTTGGTAGTAGCTTGTTTCCCAAGCAATAACGTAAAAAATTTGAAAACACACCAAAAATTCTAAAAAACTAAGAAACACTCAAACTCAACCTAAAAAACTCATTAGAATATATACTAGTTTGAGATTATTTTGGTGATTATTTTTTAGACCATCTGAATTTATGAAACCTTAAAACACTCAAAGATAAAACCAAATTAATAAAGATAAACATACTTTAAAATAACAAAAAAAAAGAAATATTTTTTTGTTAAAAAAATAAAGAAGTATTTCATAAAACTAGAGAATAATAAAGAAAAAAAAACTTAAAACTAGAAAAATAGTGATATAAGTGAGGAAAAACAAGCTGCTATCATTATATTTTGTTTCTAAATTGTTTAAAATTATGTTTATTAAGAACGATGTTTAAATTTTAAGACAGATATATTTTTAAGTAAAAATTCTCAGGAATTTTAATATATTAAGCGGAAGTACTATTTATAATACATCTGTTACATGTCTCTATCATGATGTTCACAATTCTCCATTATGATTGTCATACAAGTCAATATATACATTAAAATATCAGACAATGCACATAAATCCATTTGAATTGTCCCACCTCGCATTATCAATCAGCAGTTCCTTTCCTTTTTTTCTTTTTGTTCTTTACAATTAAACGTTTTGAAGTAAATATATTCATATTGATCGTTGACTAATAATAATTGAAGTAGATAAGAAGCCAAAAAAAAAAATGTTATAAATATTTAGATAATTTTCTTCATAAATACATATAAAAAATAAAATAATTTTAAATATTAGTTAAATTTATACCCAAGTTAATTTATAAAACACTTTCGTATAATATTTTTCAAATTCTACTTTTGTTTTTATATATGAGTTCATTTTAATTTATAATTTTTTATATTATTATAATATAAGTGTTATTTATTTGGTCAAAAATTTGATTTTTTTTCTAGTAAAAAAGATAGATTGAAATCCTAAAATTCTATGTTGGATTACATAAAATTAAAAAAAAAAAATTGAATTTGTCATATTTATATTTCGTGTTTTTTTCTTTAAATTGGTTTTGGTTGAGTTTTGTATACTTTGACTAAGTTTCAGATATTTTTTTAACTGAGTTTTTTAAAGTAATATTTAAGAATTATTTTTGATTTAATTTGTTAGAATTATTTTTTCATTGTAAACCACTATTATTTACCGTTCAATATGTGTCAAAATATTCTTGGTCAAGGTTGATGAGGCTATGTTTTGGCAGAAGTGAGCTAAATTTTTTGAATTGTGATTTTTCTTTTTTTTTGCAATAATTATGTTTTTAATATTGATACCAATGTTATTTTTCTATCAATAGTTTGTTAAAAAAAGTTTCTAATGCTGACAAGAAAAATTTTCAACCAACATTAACTAGATTATTTTCTTTCAATGACAATTAATCAAAAAGTTAACAAAAAAAAAAAAAAAAAACTCAAAAAAAAAAAA
>Ga0209489_104681_pt1 | contig 24902 bp, 9 predicted proteins | sample SiratrowhiteBW_FD_187527 | JGI IMG/M metagenome (GOLD analysis project Ga0209489, IMG submission 187527) | Root nodule microbial communities of legume samples collected from California, USA - Siratro white BW (SPAdes) (version 2) | ecosystem: Host-associated > Plants > Roots > Nodule | place: USA...
GAAATTAAAACTAATATATATATATATATATATATAATACTAAATATAAGTTATAAGTATATAACAAGACTATCTTAGAAAAATAAAACCTGATTGTCAAAAATAATGAACTTGGTTGTATCTTATCTTGAAGTCTCAAGTCTTCTTATATCTTTGGTCCTCTCCTTAGTAAGCCTTTAAATGTAATTTATAAATTTTAAAGATGTTCTTCCTTAAATCTGCAAAAATAATTTTGAAATTAATTAAATAATAATGAAAAAAATAAAATGATTTTGAGATTTCATCAATCTTTACCTGACATTGATGCATTCAAAGGGAGCAAAATCAAATACAAACTTCAATTTCTCAATCCACCACTCCAAGTCTCCAAATAGAGACACACATAATGCAAAATATATAATGCAAAATATAGAATGGTAAAAAAAATTATAATTTGATAATGGTTTAATGACAATCAAACACTCAAATTGAAACAATATGGAAGAATGAATGAAAGAAGGGTCATTAAAAGGAGGGAGATGGGTAAGTGAAAAAGTCAGATAAATGAAGGAGATAAGTGGAAGAGTGAGAGAATGAAGGATATATAAATAAATAATGTCAACATGATATAATAGTAGAATGAGATAAAAAAAATTAATATTTAGGATTCCTTAAGTGTTTAATTTTTTATTTTTATTTTTTGAAGAAAAACTATTAATTTACTATAAGAAAGTTTCAAAAATATTATTCATCAAATAATATTTATAGTACCAATCTAAATTTAAAGTCATTAAAGAATATTTATAATATCTACGTAAACTTAAAGTCAGTTAAGATATTTTAAATCTTTAAGTAAAAATTCTTTTTAAGTATGATTTTAAAATTAAATATTTTTAATTTTATAATAATGTATTAATATTAAAAAAATTTGAAGTCCTTTGGGGCCTTGAGGCTTTTGAGGTCTTGAGACATTTGACGTCTTGAGACCTAAGGCAGTTGCTTTACTTGTTTGGGGCTTGAGCCAGTCGTGGGTGTGATCACTTGAGTTTGTGATTTTTTTTTACGTCAATAGCACTTATCTGTTTTTATTTTTCTTAATAAATCTTTTTAGTTTTTAATTTTCCAATGGTACTGTTTTTTAATTTGGTTATTTAAGTAAAATTTTGAAGTGATATTTTTTGTTTCTCATTTAAAATAGTGGAAATGGCTAAATTTTTTGGAAAAAAATATAAAAAAGTAATAAATTTAAAAGAAATAATTTGAGAAAATTAATTATATTTAAGATGTGTAGGATATAATTATTAGGACAAATTAAAAATTACATAAATAAATATTGTATATAAATAAAAACTAACAAAATATATAAATATATATATATATATATAGATATTATTTTTAACTAAACAAGCTCACCATGATAATTATTTTACATTTATAATTCTTTAAAATTTGTATATCACAACATTTTATACATTAAATAATTTATTAAATTTAAAATTCATTTTGCTATAAAACTACTACATAATTTGTTAGAATTTTCAAAATTCTTTTCCGAGGAACACGAATTCTGACTTGTGATTGGATTTTATTTTACGGGACGGGATTTGAGATGTTTTATAGGAAGGGATATAATATTGGAAAAAAATAAAAATCAATGAATTTAAAATAAATAATTTAAGAAAATTGATAAAACTAATTATAGTTTGTACGTGTGTAGGATATAATTATTTAGACAACTTTAAAATTACATAAATAAATATTTATAAATAAATATATTGTAAAGAAATATAAATTATTTAAATAACAATAATTTTGTGAAAAAAATAAGTAAGGTAAAAAACAATAAATTTGAAAAATAATTTCGACAAATGTAACAAATTATGTACTTTTAGAGAAATAAAGTTTGAATGTTAATATATTATTTAATGTACAAAATACGGTATTTTGAAAACTAATTTTGAGTATTGCAACAAATTATGTAGTATTGTTTTTAGCAAAATAAGTTTTAAATTTTAATATATTCTTTAATATACACAATATTGTGATTTCTAAAAATAATTTTCAGAATTCTAACATATTATGTAGTATTTTTTTAGAAAATGAATTTTAAATTTTATAAATTATTTAATGTATAAAACTTTGTGATATACAAATTTTAAAGAATTGTTAATGTAAAATAATTATCACGGTGAGCATGTTTAATTAATTAATTAATAATAATAATATATTTAAATGTTTTGTTAGTTTATATGTCCTTACAATATTTATTTTATAACTATTTATTTATGTAATTTTTAATTTGTCTTAATAATTATATCCCACACATAATAAATATAATTATTTTTCTCAAGTTATTTCTTTTAAATTTATTACTTTTTATATTTTTTTTCAAAAATTTCTCGATTCCTATTATTTTAAATGAAAAAAAAATCACTTCAAAATTTGATTTAGGTAACCAAATTGAAAACAATGCTATTTAAAGAATTAAAAACCAAAGAGTTTCATTAAGAGAACTAAAAAGCAGATATATGCTACCGGAGTAAAACATTTTGAGTTTGTAACTATTCTTCTCTATACATAAAAAATTTGTCTACGGCTATCCTGTTAAATAAATTTGACAAAATATTTATTTATAGTTTAATTCATTTTGTTCTTGAACCCAGGCTTATAATTCTAACAAAGAACTAATTCTAACAAAGAGTTAGTTCTTGAATTTTATTCAAGTTTAAATATATTTTTCATGAAAATGAAAAGAATAAGTTATTTTTTGTTTAGGATGCATATATTAATAGATCACCGATGTGTTAAGGGGTAAATTATTACTTTCTGAAAGGAAGAATGAAAATATTTATTAAATTTATTAATAGAGGTATCTAGAATGTTATAATGAATTATCCTTATATACCTCTGCACAAAGTTGTTGATGTTGTAGAAAAACCTTGGTTTGATTGGACTAAGACTGAAATGAAAGGTTGAATATTTGTGTATGGCTAAGAAAATAATTACGTATGCACTTAACTTTGGTGATTTTTTTCGTATTTTCTAGTGTAACTTTCCAAATTAATGTGGGATACCTTGGAATTTACACATGAAACCTTCGTAGCTAATGTTAGATATCAATTATTTGACTTAATTGGTCACTAAATTCAATCATTACTTCTATTTTGTAGTTATTTAGCAATCAAAATCTAATTTGGTGACTATTTTGGTCACAATTAGTAATCATTTCATTTGGTAGCTAAATATTGGTCTCTAAATAACTTTTTTCTTGTAGTGTAAGTGATGTAAAAACTGATTTAGAAAATATAGAAATCATTTTTAGAAACTCTTCATGTACTTGTGCCTCTACATCTCAGCCTAATACTCAAGATTGTGAAAAGTGAAAATCTTTGGAAAGTAAAGTACATTATTGGATTAAAACTCTTGCAAAAATGTACTTTTGACAGTATAGGTTACAATTCAAGATTTCAAAAGAAAGAAAAAATTTATAAAAAGTGCTTTTAATTTAGAAAAACGTCCAACACTCCTTTTATAGCTTGTTTTATTCTTTGAAGAAGGTTCACACTTCAAAAACATGCCAAATTAGAAAAGTTGACATTCCTAGTGGATTATTAATGGAAACCAAAATGTACAAGTAAGGGTATTAACACTGTACACCAAAATTAATAATGGAACACAATTCTCTTGTTTAATTATATTTTATAGGTGTGATTAAAGGTCAAAATGTCTCTATAGTATTCAAATAGTGGTTGTTCAAGACAGATGAACGAAGAGAAGGATAAATTCATGGATCTTACACTCAAAATTGGTGGTTTTGTAACTTATAGTGACAATAATAAGGTGGATGTGGTGACATAAGAAATGGTTCCTCCATTACTATAAAAAAATTGTATTTTTGGTTTATCGTCTAAAACAGAATCTGCTAAGTATAAGTCAATTGTATGAAAAAGGTCACAAGGTGATATTTGAACCTGATTACTGCTTGATATGTAATCTTAAATATGAGATAATCATGTTGGTTGGTAAGCATGATGACAACATTTATATGATGGGTATTAATCATGCATCATCTGGGGTTGAGTGCTTGCTAACCAAAGATGAAGATTCATGGTTGCAACATAGGAAGATTGCTTATATACTTATGCATCTGTCGCAACCAAGGTCACGACGGGGACGACAGATAAAAATGGTTTATTTAATTTTCAAAACAGGGGTGTCGCCACCATAGTTTTCATGGAAAACTATGGAAAATCAAAGAAAACAAGGATAAGGCTAGTTTACGAAAAACTGGATTGCGAGTCTGGGAGTCGGTTACGCGTGGGGAAGGTATTAGCCCCCCACAGCGCCCATCCTAAGATGGTACCTTTAATTGAATAAAATAAAATGAGCGTAATTTTCGTAATGCTTACCCATATTATATATTATTTTAAAAAAAATGAATTTTGTTTATCCGAACGAAATTAGGTGTTGACAGCATCACCTTGATAAATTGATTTCTAAAGATTTGGTAAATGGTCTTCGAATGCTTAAGTTTAAGGACAAGATATGTGAAGCTTATCAAAAGGAAGAATAAATGAAAATTTCGTTCAAACAGAAAAGTTATGTTTCAATAAATAGATCTCTTGAGCTGTTGCACATGGACTTATTTGGTCCTTCAATAACTATTACCCTTGGAGGAAATTCTAATGCACTTGTTACTGTGGATGGTTTTCAAGATTTACATGAACCTTTTTTCTAGTATTTAAGAATGATGCATTTACTATTTTTTAAGAAGCTTGCCAAACTTTTAAAAATTAAAAAAAGGCTACTGCATTAGCTCTATAAGGAGTGATCATGGGGGAGTGTGCAGATGATACATTTAACTCTTTATGTGAAAAACATGGGATTATGTATAATTTCTCTACACTTATGACTCTATAGCAAAATAGAGTTGTACAAAGAAAAAATAGGTCTATAGAGGAATTGGAAAGAATAGTGTAAAATGAACCTCTCTTCCTAAATATTTTTGGGTTGATGTTGTTAACACTGCATGTTATGTACTTAATAAAGTGTTGATTAAGTCGATTCTTAAGAAACCAAACATAGGATGTGATGACCATTTTCCAATATATAAATATGAATTATATGAGGTTAGAAAACCAAACATAGGATGTGATGACCATTTTCCAATATATAAGATACTAAAGATATTATTAAGTATTATACCATTCCTCATAATTTTATTAGAAAAGAAACATCATGAATGCAATAGACAAAGTGATTTGTAGTGGAAATAGAAAAGAAAAAAGAATCTCCATGTACTAAATCCATAATCCTCTAGTAAAACCTTGACTGCAAGAAGCAAATAAAGATATGACAGTGCCAAGGTACAATGAATACAATGTAGGCTTAAATATTAATAAGATGATGCTTAGTAGACTAAGAATAGTATTACGTGAAGAAAAGTTCAGGAATAAAAAGTTCAACATAAGTTGAATGAATAAGTAGCTCAAACAATAGACGAAGATCTATTTTAACAATAAGATCAATATGTATGATATTGAACTAAATATCATCACATAATATGAAGAACTGACTCTTTAGTTATCTTATAGACGAAAGAATCAATAGAATAAAGTCAGACAAAAGATCACTATTGAAGTAAAGTATAAAAAAATAATCAACACAAGAGGATTAGACGGAAGATATTACAACAAACCAAACAAGTTAAACCATAAGGAACTAGAAATAGAATCATCTAACAATTAGATCGATGAAAGAAAGAGTATGTAATATTAGACAGAAGGAATAAATTAGACGAATGGAATAATAATATACAAGTTTAAACTAATATTAGATTTGTCTAAGATAATGATTTATTATCCCTCTGAGTCTTTTACATCATACTTATAGTTCCTTTGTAGCATTTAAATACATTAAAATTTCAAAATGAAATCAAATAAACTTTTGATACAAGCAAATATTAAAAACTTTACATAAGTTTTTCGTTTGTTGCCCTGATGAACGTTTTCTCTTCATGAATGGAGAGGATGCTACTGCTTTGCTTCCGACATGACTTGGGAGGCACGGTTTGGGCCCTTGAACTGGGATTCACACCAGTTGTTGTAATGTAGCCTAGTGTTTTTTCGAAGAGATCATTGGAGTCCCATTTTGACATCCCTCCCTCCATTATTAAGGATTTCTAAGTTAAAATTGGATTACCAACCATTGATGGATAATCCATATAAGTCCCTAGAAGCCTAAATTTAATGATCGTCCACTATCAGTTTCTTACTTCTCCTCATAGGTATTCATTGTGATTCATATGTCAAACAAGAAAAATAGGAAAAAATGAGATATACACACCAGAAATACAATAGTATTGCATTAATATAAAATTCAGTTCAAGAACTTCTTTGTTATTTTAGTTACTTAATCCAAAGTGTTTAAGATATTATTAGCCTGCATCATCCATATCATTTTGGAGATGCATCTAGGAAGTAACATTTATCTAACACTTAGAATTTAACTTGTGTTCAATATCTGTTATTTATATCAAAACATTCATCTCATATTTATAAGCCTTCATATATGATATTGCAAAACAACATTAAGAATAAGACTAAAAATAATAAAAGTGGCAATCAGAATATGACTAGTCAGGATAGATGAGCATATATCCATAACAATCAATAAAATCAACACTTCAACTCACATAAATCTCCAATGAATTTAATCCTCCATAAATGGATATGCCAAAAATGGAATACATGATTGTGGTGCTCCCTATAACAAAGTAAATCATAATAACATCAATAAGATTATTATTAATGAAGATTTGTAGTCTAGCTTATTGCGAAATCTAGGTTCTCAAACGATTATCAATTGAGAAAATCTTTTATCAAAATAATATTCAAAAATATCAGGTAAAGAAAACATTTTCATGTGATGTGAGGCTTAAGGATGCCTCGCAGAAAAACCAAAATCACTTAATTCAATATGTATACATATCTACTTTGTCTTACCTCAGAAGTTCGGAGCAAAATCTCAACCCTTTCCTCACAAGTTTTTCCCTTACGTTTTCCATCATTTTTTACTATATTCTTTTTTGTATGTTTTTAAGCCTTTATCGTCACTCTTATTTATTAAAGCATGGAAATCATTGCTTTTTTTGGCTACAAGTGACTACATATTTATAACTCAATTGGACTTTACTAACCTAGTTAGGTTAAAGTTCCAAAGAGATAAATACTTAGATGTGAAATATATTTGATCAATACTAAAAAATTTGGTCCACATATTTGTGTTTATCCCTAACAGTGATTTTGTTGAAATATTTATCAAGGTGCATCCAACCTTCTTCGAAAGTAATCTCATCTTCGAAACTTGTCCTTCTTATGGTCAAATTCCTATAACTCTAGGTAAAAAGAGAAAACCTATTACTACTACTAATCTTCTAAAGAAATGGTTGTTTTATATCGTCTATAGCGTAAAGATTATTTGCCTAGACACTATTCGTCTAGTACATAAATTATTTCTTCTAATTTTGCGTTCCAGTTCCTCATTCTACCTTCTTGTTTAAGCATCATCTAAATGACTTCGAAACATAAAAATGGAACCTTTTATTTCTATTGACGCTTCTTCTTTTGTCTAATATTTTTAAGATTCTATCAATGACCTTCTTCAGCCTGAATTGGTTAAACGATATATTTTTACTGTGTCAGACGATAGATGATATAAATTTTCATAATATTTATAATGTTGTAAAATTTTGGGACATTACATAGGACATCTTAAAGTTTTAAGATGTATGTGTTTTGTGTTAAATAAAGACAAAGAAAATCTTAGCATGTTTGATGTAAACATTCATGAAGGTATCTTCTTAGGTTACTCCAAATAATATATTTTTATTCCTCAAATAACTCAAATAATATTAAAAAATATTATGAAAACGATTATAAATAACCTATGTGAGACAAACCAATGAAATAAAAAAATAAAAGAGAAGAAAAGAAAAACACAAAAGAAGAGGGAAGGGTGCTCGTGAGAAAGAAGGAAGGTGCGTGCTTGTGATTGGTTCTGGAATTTAAAAAGATAAAGTAACTTTTTAAAGTATAAAAGCTGAAGTTACCTTTTTAATATATATCTTATATATATTATTTTCTGATTGTTCGTGTTATACAATAATATAGTAAATCGATGCAGGTGGTATTTAATTTATGTTTTTTATACTTTAAATGTTAATATTATTTTTTTATTTAATCACTATTTTCAATTTATATTTAAATATAATGTGCTATATGATTATGTTATATATTTTATATTTAAACACTTACATTATATACTTTTTATAATGTCAAATTTGACTACTATATTTTTATTTAATTTTATTTTAAATTATAAATATAAAATATATTTATTTTATAACTTAATATATTTTTAAATGATAAATTAATATTATAAAAAAATAAACTAAACTTTTACTTTAAAAAACTAAATATGTATCTTATATATATTTACTTTTGAATTCATAAGGTAAAGTTCTTCTAGAAGAAAAAAGAAAAAGTTACTTTTTGAATATATATTATATATATTTATTTGTGATTCTTTGTGTTATATAATTTTTAATTATTTAATAAAATTTTAATCGTGTTATATTTAAATGTGCTATTTGATTTATGTTTTTAAATTTATATTTATTTTTTATAGGAAATTAAGATGAATAATCAACATATCGAAGAAGATGAAACAAAACCTTCGTGGAGATATGTTTCAAAACTAAGAAAAACTTATGGTGGAAGGAATAATATAATCAAATTCAGTTTATGTGATTTTTCTTTAAATGGATCTTACACTAGAGTAAAAGCTCATTTATTACAACTTAAGGGAAAAGGAGTTAGAAGTTGTCCAAAGGTAAGTTCGTCAAAACTTGTTGATTTTAAAAAATTAGACAATGAAGTAACATTGAAAATAGAAATTTCAAAGAAAAAAAAAGGTCCCTCTACCACCTGTATCTGATGAACAAAATCCAATAAATAAGGATCTAACGAGATTAAAAGGTCCTTTGGAGTCTTCTTTCAATATTCATACTCTTGATTATGAAATTGCAAGGATGTTTTATTCTTCAGATTTATCATTTAATTTAGCAAGAAGTCCTTACTATAGGAGTGCATTCTTATGCAGCTAATACTTCTAATCTTAGTGGATATGTGCCACCAGCATATAATAAATTGAGAGGTCCTTTACTTGCAAAAGAGAGAATTCATGTAGAAAACCTTTTGGAACCTATAAGAAACTCATGGAAACATAAAGGGGTGACAATTGTTAGTGATGGGTGGAGTGATCCCCAAAAAAGGACACTTATAAATTTTATGGTTGTCACTGATAGTGGACCAATGTTTTTAAAGTCAATAAATGCATCTCATGAAATAAAAGACAAAGACTTTATTGGTATACACATGAGAGATATAGTTATGGAAGTTGGGCCAGATAATGTGATACAAATTATAATTGATAATGCAGTTGTATGTAAGGTTGTGGGTATGTTTACAGAATTAGAATTTCCTTCAATTTATTAGACTCCTTGTGTAGTGCACACCTTGAATCTTGCATTGAAAAATATTTGTGCAGCAAAAAATATGGAAAAGAATAGTGTTTCTTATGATCAGTGTTTTTGGATCTCACAAATTGTTGATGACGCTACATTTATTAAAAAGTTATTGTTGGGCATTCTATGAGAACATCAATGTTCAATAGGTTCAACTCATTAAAGTTGTTTTTTGTTGCTCCAACAAGATTTGGTTCAACTATAGTCTTGCTAAAAAGGTTTAAAAGTTTGAAAAAAGGACTTCAAGAGATGGTTATTAGTGATGAATGATCCTCTTACAAAGAAGATGATGTGGCTAAGGTACAATCAGTGAAAGAAATTTTGTTGGATGATAATTGGTGGATGAAGGTTGATTACATATTTGCTTTTATTGCCCCTATTTATGATGTTCTTAGAAAAAAAGATATAGAAATGATTGATTCAATTATTGAAAAGGTGAGAAAGTTAATATTTGAACATGAAAGAAAGAAGAAGTTGAACATTCATCATTTCTCGAGGTAGTAAACTCAATATTAATTGATCGTTGGACCAAGAGTAGCACATCTCTTCATTGCCTTTCTCATTCTTTAAATCCAAGGTAATGTTAAATTATTTTATAATTATTTTTTGTTGTGCTTTTCTTATTTATAACATTATAAATTTATAACATTATGTTAACTTATTTATTTTATATTTATAATGTTGTAGATATTATAGTCATGAATGGTTAAGTGAAGATTCACAAAGACTTGCTCCACATCAGGACGAAGAACTTACTCATGAGAGGAAGAAATGTTTTATGAGGTACTTTGATGATCCAGATGTAAGGAGACAAGTCAATATAGAATTTTCAATCAAATGAAAGTGAAGAATTTCACGATGTTGACTCTTTAAGAGATAGAGGTAAAATGGATGCAAAAACATGGTGGACTATTCATGGAGCTCGTGCACCAATACTTCAGAAAATAGCTCTTAAGCTACTTGGACAATCATGTTCTTCTTCTTGTTGTGAAAGGAATTGGAGTACCTACTCTTTTATACATTCTTTGAAAAGGAATAAGATGACACCTAAAAGGGCAGAAGATCTAGTTTATGTCTATAGTAATCTTCGTCTTCTCTCAAGAAACTCCTCAAAATACAAAGAAGAGGAAACTATATTGTGGGATATTGCAGGAGATGACTTTTCATTGAATGATAATGGAATTCTTGAAATTGCCAGCTTATCTTTTGATGAACCAGAATTAGAAGGTATATTTTTCAATGAAGATGAAATGTAGAAGTTATATCTTTTGTTAGACTTTTTTTATAAAAGTTTCTTCTTTTTATTTTTTTCACATTATTAACTATATAAATAAATTTTAATAAATTCATATATATATATATATATATATATATATAATATTATTGTGTCCCCGTATCCGTTAATTTTTAATTTAGTTGTATCCACATGTCTATGTCCATGTCGTATCCATGTTCGTGTCCATATCCGGGATTCATAGTATACACTTCACGGTCGGTTCTGTGGGTGTGAAGGTTTTGTATCGACCCTTTATATGTTTTGGAAATTTTTTTTTTTGTATACTTACACCAATAAATTATGTAAAAAGAATCGATTATTCAATCCCTAAATCAAATGTTTGTACTTTGATCTCAATTGAACACACATGACTTATTTTGGTAACTTGTGTATGATTATGTAGATGATAAACAAATACATAAGAAATGCATATCAATAATTAATCATGAATTCCATATACATGCAATAAATTATTCTACTAAATTATTTTACTAATCAACCAATGAGTTGAGAAAAATTAGCAACCAACAATCGCAAAAGATATGTTTGAAATCTCAAAAACTATCATCAAACTTCACGACCATACTATCACATAGCAATTTAGAGATATAATATAGAAATATTGCACAATTATGATTAAAAGATATGAAAACACTAGCAATGTGATCGAGAGAGGTTCCAATTTCATGGTATGAGAAGACACTATAATTTTCAGTTTTTCATAATTTTATATTGTTTTGTGGAGGTAGGAAATATTTTACCTTGCCCCCGCCAAATGTTCTTACCAAAAATGAACTAGAACCTTCCAAGGTGGAATAGGATTGACTTTGAGGAAGTCAGACTTTGACTGAGTACCATCTCCCTTTATAATAGTTGCATAGCTTTGTTAATGAGACACCGAGTAGAGATCCACCTACAAAAGATTCTTCGAGCTCATGTCAATAAAAGCATAATAATAATATAATATAATTGAATAAATATAAGATTCAGTGTGTACTTCCTGAGATATTGGTATTTATTTATAGGCCCTTTCGGGGTCAGTACTGAGTTATTCCTAATAAATAAGAATTGTGGTGATAAATGAGAATTGTAGTGATTAATAGCAAAGATAATCATAAATATACAACCAATCGTCATAAAATATATTGAATGAGATCATAAATATGTGAGTAGGTACAATTGTAATAAATTTCTTTGTCATAAAAAATCAATTTGGTAGTATTTTTTTTTTTTTTTTGTCTATAAAGGACTTGATGTATTATATTTTAAAAATTATTAGTTTAATTAAAAAATAAAAATATATATTTTAAAATAATTTTTTAAAATATATTCTATAAATAAAATTATATTTTAAAAAGTTTTAGAAAGATTTATTTATGAAAAAAAATATTTTTTAATTAATTTTGATTAATTAAGTATTGCTTATAGAATTTATTAAATTTTAAAAAATAATGAAAACATCACTAATCATCCATAAAATTAAAAGTAGGGATTTATTTCAATCTATTTTTATTTTTTTAATAAATAAAATGAATTTGCTTATTGATGCATAAACCTTAATTATATATGTAAGAGTGATGCATGGTGATGAAACAATGGCATGTCAATGAAATTAGAAGTTCAACTATATATATATATATATATATATATATATATATATATATCACTTAGTTGAACTTTTGAACCGTGAAGAAAGTAAAAAGCCTAAAAGGAAGGTGAAGTAGAAGGGGCAGTGGATATGGCAGGGAAGAGGAGTATTGTACACACTCACTGATCATAAAGAACATATAAACATGACACGCCTTGGAGTCTTAATTTGACCGTGATCAAGATTATTCATTCCTTCCATACTTTTTCTAGTCAAAACAAGGGTCAAATGTGAGTTCCCATGAATTTGGGGATTATAACACGCCTTCATTTCAAGGGTTACTAATTAGGACCAAACCCATAGGTATATTGCAATAGAGAAAAAAAAGTTGTTGAGAGATGTAGCAAAAGTTTGTTGAGGGTACAAAATAAAGAGTGACCTATAACTTTTTCTCTCAAGTCAAGTCCCACCCTAAAGATCTTTATCTATCTATCTATATACAGTGATCCTTCCTAGCCCTCCTTTTCTCTCTTTCTTACTTTCCTCAAGTGCTAATGTAGAACCCTTTACCTGACAAAATAGAATTCCCTTTTGGTTTCCATTGGCTTACACATAAACTCAAAAGAATTAATACTATTCACCCATCCTTTTTGTGTGTGCACTGTACATAATTACATATTTGCATGTATTTGAGCATAGCATGTGCCATGCATGCATGCGTCCCTGCAGGCTTGAACTAAACAAGACATGGTGTGCAAAATGGATGGTTATGTTTTGAAGTTTGGAAGGCATGAAAGAGAAAGTTGTCTGAGAAATTAAGCACCATTTTGTTCAGTGAAAGGGAAGTGTACCAATCCTGGATGAGGATAGGATATTTGGGTTCCCAAACAGCACATGACAGACAAACATACCCTGAAACAGTGAAACTGAATGACAGTGTGGAAACACAAGGTGAGACAAAAGCACCGCCAGATCCCAACACCGATACACCCTTGAGAGAGATGCATACATGACTTCACTGCTTTATGCTTCAATGTGCATAACTCTGAAATAAAATAGTTTGCAAAAGACACACAGTTTATTTAATTCTGAAAAAGTTGGCATTAGGTTCCTAAAAATAAGAGGGGCATGAACATGGCATTGGGTGTTGAAGCCCCTCTCTCACCCTCTCAGTATTATTATAGGAATGGAACTTGTTCTGCTCAGTTTCTTGGGTGGGGTGGAACTGTTGCATGCTGCTGCAGTTGCTCTTCAAAGTTAAAACCACAGACACAAAGTGCAAACATGCATATAGTATACAATAAATTATTCCCTCACACTCACAATACTATATACACTTTTTGAAGGAAGTACAAAAATATAATAGATGAAAAATAATAAATATGGAAAATAATGATAAAAAAAAGTCAGCAGAAAATTATGCATTGCCACAGTTTTTTCTAAAATAATTTTGTTGACAATATTTATCATCCTTTTTCATGCATCTCTTTAATGTATTTTGTTAGATGATAAAAATTAAAGTTGTTACTATTATATCAAAGAGAATCAGAATAGTAAAAGTTTTAACCATTTTATTTATTATTTTTATAAATACAATTTTATTATTCTTCTTCTACTTTCCTGTCATTTCCTATACAAGTCTTCACACATTCCCCTAAAGTAAACACAACACATTATTAAGTAGGGATGTCATAGTGGGTGGGACACTCATGGCAGTTATTTGTTATTTTCTGATTAAGAAAGTTTGTTTTGTTATATGCATTGTTACATTCTCAATAAAGTAGTTAATTATTTAGTGGGTGTACATATTTATGTATATTTGTTTAAAATTTTAAATAAAACTATTTAAAATATAAACTAAAAAAATTTGATCTTAAATACTAATTCATTTACAAAATATTAGCTAAAATAAAATTAGTCCTTTTAAAATAAATTTATATAAAATTATTTTTAAAAATAGTTTTAATTTTATAAATCAAAACAAAAAAAACATAAATCTATAAATTAAATTATAAGTAATTATTAACTATTAATATTTTCTTCACTGATAACTTTATTTAACCATTTTATACAATATTTAAATAAAAATTACTAAATATAAGTAGCAGTATCTTTATACGTCTCACCTTAAAAGAAACAAAAAAAAAATTAAAATACTTATTATTCACATAAGTCATTCTTACACATGTGCTACAAATTTCTTCTATCATCCATGCACTTGTATATTATTCCCCACATTCCTTTAGAAAAAGAATGGTTGGTTTGACATTTTATTTATATATTATTCTTTGTAAGAAAATAAAAGAAGTTTAAGAAAACAAATCAAGATAAATGCATGTGATCATATCATGACCTTATTTTTAACATGATCATTATATTTAAGACATTTATTTTATCATTTTATAGTAAATTTATAGGAGATGATTTATAAATTGATTTTAATCATACCTTTTATCTAATTTAAAAAAAAAAAGTTGATTTTGATTTTGAAAGAGAACAAGCCTATTCCAATATAATATGATATCCCAATATAATATTAAGTTCTTAACCAAATAAGCACTGAAGAATGTGTTTGTGTTTATAAACAAATAAGGAGCATGAGAAAAAGCAGTCAACTTTGGGCTAACGTCAGCTGGTAAGGAAAGTTGAGGAACAAAAGCTGAGAAAAGCCGTCATGTCCCTTGCTTTAACGGCTCAACCAGAGTTTTGAATATGTGATGTTTGTGAACTGGGGTTTGATTTGGTCCTACTTTTTCTGTAGTGTTAAAAACAAAGTTGGGTTTGCGTCAGACTTTGCTTCTCACAAATCATCGCCATGACGACACCATTATTTTTCTACGTATGGGCGTGTCTTTTTCCTTGGGTTTCTGTCTCTTTCTTTGTGGGTATGTAAGTGTGTGTGAGAGAGTGTAAGTGTAACAAAATGTGTTAATTAAGTGAGGTTTGGTTGAGAGCGTGCTGTGATAGTGTCAAGTGTGCAAAACCCTGTCTGCTAGGTATATATCAAAAATCCAAAAGAATTAAAAACAAAATGGATAAATAACAAAATTGAGTTATGAGATCAAAGTGGCTAAGGAGACCGAGAGACATTGCAGGCAACATCCTAATTAGCCTAGGACTAGGAACATTGTGATGTTACTCTTCTTAAGAAGTGGGTCCTCAGCACCATAGACTATTTCCATGGATAACCTAAGAGTTGGGTCATCTTCATTACCAATCACTTTGCTCCACTCACTCTGTTTTAGATCCATACACATTATTATACTTCCTTCTTGTGTTTAATTTATCACTTTGAATATTTGCTTGATTTAATCAAGTTCCATTCAAACAAGCACTTATATGCACTTAATAAAATTTATTTATTGTAAAGTTGAATTGATTTTTTTTTCATTGATTTTTATTTTATTTATAATATTCTTAATTTTTATCAATTTGATTTACAAGATAACTTTCAAGATTAAGAAATATAATTAATTATCTCATCTAATATTATATAGACTCAATTAGGTTAATAATGAGAATGATGACATGAATTCTATGTATATCAGAGAAAAAAAATAGGTTAGATATTTATTTACTATTCTATATGATCTGTAAACATTATTAATTTAAAATGAATTTAGTTAAGTTGGTTTGTTAAATTATTTCACTTGATTACCTGACATGATAATATATGTTTTTTCATATCTTTATCTTTTGTAAAATAAAATAAATATCATATTTAAGTTAAAATTAATAAAATAATACTTGCTTTATTTGTTATTGAGATTGTAGTAATATAAAATATATTTCATTTTTTTCCTACAGTATTAAGAATTTTAGTTTGTATCAAATTTTAATTTCATATTTGCTTCTCCAACTTTTTCAAAATTAAAAAGTTTTATTTCAATGTTAACATATTTTATATTTTATTATTAAATCTTATTATTAATATATTATATGTGTAAATAATTGATATCATTATCACTATATATTTTGTTAATCGTGATCTAAAATTGCTTAATTTTAAAAATTTAAAGACTAAATGTACACTTAAAATTATATGAATAAAAGTAAATCTATGTGATTATAATATTATATGAAAAAGGGAAAAGTGTTAGAAATAAAAATATATATAATAAAATAAGTATTATAAAAAACAAAATAAAGATTATAAAAAATTATTATATAAGTTACAGGTTTGATTATTCATTTAATATAAATAATTAATTTATAAAATAAAAAATAAAAGAAAGTTTATTTTTGTTAATAGATTAAGTTGAATTGAATGATTAACGGAAGTGAAGTGAATGTCTGAGCTGAAGTCACTTCAAAAGCACAAATCAAATCAGAAGAAGTGCAGCCAATATCTTGCCTTGTGCTGTGTTTGTGCGCTGCTTGCGCGATTCTGTACTTTTCACACACTCACTTATCACTCCCACGCCTGCCATCCAACCATGCTTGTCTCCCATTTCTTTCACACTCCACCACTCCTTTTCTCCTCTTTTTCCAAAATACTAAAAAGCTACTCACTCCTTCATTTACTTTTTATTTTATTCAAAACTTTGTTTACAACTATTTTTTTCTTCTTTTTACTCACTTTTTATACTCATTACTCATAGGATTGTGTTGCCTAAATATAAAAGTAACCAAACACTGTCTTTTCTTTGCCGAAATAGAAAATATATTTTTGTTCAAATATTAAATTTTAAATATATAAAATTTCAAATAATTTTTTTCAAATTTTCTTATAAAAGTCAACTAAATTATATTACTCATAAAATTATTTTCTTTAATATAATAACCAAGGAATAATTTATTTTTAAAAAATCAAAAAATAAAAATAGTAAGTTTTTATTTTAAGGAATAATCTATTTAATTTTTAGAAAATTAATTTTTATTTTCAAATAACAAAATATTGAAACATTATTTTTAATGGAAATTTTTAAAATGAACATTAAATTGATAATATACTATAATCTTCAAATGCATAATAAATTTAAAATTTAAGAAGTAATTATATTATTTTTTTAGAAAAATTGTATAAACTTTTAATTTGAACATACACTTTCTTGTTAATGGAAATTTGTTTTATTTTCATAAAATTTATTGAATTGTATTAAATAATATATACATTTAAGATAAATCCTAAAGACAATATTATAGTTACATTTAAAAGTCAAAAATAAATAAATAAAGAAATTTCAGGTTAACAACCATACTTTTTAGTCCTGTGAGTCAAAGTTTTATAAATTTTTACATGAGTTATTCTTACTTACAAGTATGAATTTCAATCATTCTTTATATCCAGTTTAGTATTTTTTTAATATAAAAGATATACATTACTTTTATTTTTAAGAACATTTTGGCATTAATTCTTTATTCTCTTACATCAAAACCTACTTATTATATTCTCTTAAATGATATGGGATATTGAAATTGATGGCAGATTTGATAAGATTACAGCATTATTTTAATAGTAAATCAGAAAAAGAAAAAAATCAAAGCATATACAATGTATTCCGGTCCACAATGCTCACTGGTCTTTACAGAACAAGAATAGAAGAAAAAAAGTAAAAAGAATATCAGACCTTTTTTATTATTTTTGTGATAATTTATAAAAAGGGGAGAAATAATTTTTTCTCATTATTCATAATATCACCTAATTAGTGGTCTCAAATTCAATTTTTAAATATATAATTTTATTTTGAATTTATTTTTAAAAACTACACATGTATTTTTGTTAAGAAAAATGTCATTCAACTACTTTGATTCTATCCATATCAAATATACTTACATCTTCTTACAATTATTTATTCTTAAGCCCTAATATTCAGTGGAAAGAATTGAATGATAAGATATAAAAGGAGGAACATATTATATTAGGAGAATGAATACTAATCTTTAAATCAATAGCAACTACATGTTTTTTATTTATTTAATTTTGAGGTTAGGCAATTGAGAAAGGTAAGAACAGAGATATGAGTTATATAAAGAAATGGCCGACACGCAATTGGGTTGTCGTGAGCATACCATAACAGTAACACCGGCTTTGTGCGGCCACATGTTCCTGTGTGCCATTACCTTCCCCAACAACCATCATCGCTTACATTTAGTTTTCTCATCTTCATCAAATTACTAACCCATTCAATTTTTCAACATTTTTACTTCTATTTTCTACTTTGTGCATATAGGCTTAGATATTATATGATTCTTACATTAACCCACTTTTTTATTGACAGGAAATTTCATTAAAGATCATATAGGTACGGTATATGAATGAGTCTGAAGTGATTATGATTAGCATCTGAAGTGAATTTAACGCAAAGAAACTAAACATTCGGATAGTGAATAATTTTCGGTATTTATATTTGAATGATGTCACACCACCGTAAGAGAAATTTCATTATTTGTTAGACCAATGATGGACCTAAAGTTTTGAATGTTGTAGCATGAATTGGAAGTCATTCTTTTCTATTTGTTTTAACCTTTTTATGGTCATAAAAGAACAAAAGACCTGCGTCTTGGTGCAAAGGAGAAAGGGAGAAATGCAGATAGAGAAAGGGAGAGATCATCAAGAGAACATAAATAATTGGTCCTACTCTGTTCTCATGTTGATGAGACGTTTCATGTAAAGTTTTCCAGCTTATGCACTCCTTACCTTTAAGTTTTTTTTTTTTTCACTCTTTTGCTTTGTTCCACCAGAAATGGTAAAATCTTGAGAATAAAAGTTAGACACTATTATATTGAACCCTGCTTTTCATTTTCATTCACTTTCTCTGAAAAAAAAAATCCCATAAATCAGCTCTTTCGTTAGTACTTAAACCTCACCTCCCAATTTTAACATGAGTCATATCAACTTGGAATGGACACTTAAGAGACCCTTCATTATTTCTTTTAAAACCGTTAAGTTACTTTTGACCATAAAGGTAAATTCTATTGTCAAACTTTGCTAATAACTTATATTAATCTTGTAATATATAAATATATAAATGTATGTATGTTATGGCATTTCAATCCTTTCAAACTTTTCAGACACTTGAAAGGAGAGAATTGTACTAGCCATATCCTCTATTTTTGCAGACACCAGGCTTTGTTGAGCATGACCACTCTACAACCTACACTCCCCTTGTTTAAAGGCTGACCCAAATGCCAGATTCATTGTAACTCATATCAATCTACTTTGGCCTTTGCATATATATATATATATACAAGTACACACGTCACCATTCATAATACTAATCTATGTGGAGAAAAGAAAATAACCGACAACAACAATTGAATAATATCATTATCTTTTTCTTCCCCACAAATCTCTCTCATTTTCATTCATCCTTTTCATAATCCCCTCTCACCCCAAAAACATGCCCATTTCTGTCTCTCCTCCTCTTATGAATTAACACTTGACAGAAAACTCTAAATTAATTAATACTTCATAGAACAACATTCTCTTTTCTGTGAAAGGGAACATCTTGCAGGACTAATTACATCAGTGTTTGCAATTAATTAACAGCTACTTTGTCTTTGTATTGTTTTTTAGAAAATAAAGGGAAAAAGACAAGAAAGTAAAAGCAAAACTTGCATTCTTCATGGAAAATTTTAAACTATACTTTCACGGAGGGTGTTCAACCAATTTGATGAAAAGGGCACTGTCTTAAAATTGGACCCTGCTGTGTACATTTCCGGGCACATATGATGCATGCATGATGTAAGCCAAAGGAACAAACAAAGCATGTGCTTCATTTAATTAGATACTTTTCCCTTCTGCTAAGAAATTACAAGTTAGCTACAACACTGTATGATTATAAATAGTAATTTTGGTGATCTTATTGTCTCTTTGCCTTTAAAAAACACAAAACTTGATGCACATCAACTAGAATTATTTTGGTGTGAAAAGCAGATACAATAGTAAGTATGGATTAATATTTAAACAAAACATGATTGATTAGGAAAAAGGAGATTTCTCCTTAGTCCACAGAATATAATAGAGCATGCAAATTTTCCTCTTATGCATTTTAAAATGAAACCAAATATTCTCCTGAAACTCACCTTAAGGCAATCCAATCAAATAAATCCCATGTGGTTTATAGATATTATACTTTGGATCATCGTACTATTCTTACTGCTCTTGGAGAATAAGAGAATGACACTTATTCCCCACGTCCACTGATCCTCATGTCTAGTGAAAACCAGAATAAATGTACCCACTGAAAAGGAGTATAAAGATATTAAAGAGGCATAATATAATATATTATATATAAATACTTATGAAACCAAATTAAGCTTGAAAATTTAGGTATAGGTCTTTAGTGTGTGATACCTAAGTAAGATTGTAATCTATAAAAGAATATGTCTTAAGTTGACAAAGTTTCATTTATCCCTTGAGTTCATTGAATTTGACCGAAAGAAATTGTCCAAATTTCAAATAAAATTACAGATTAGTTAAGTACATATACTTGTAAAAGATTTTAACCAACCAAATTTTAGGATCTGGTTGATATGAGACTTGGAGGCAGCATGTAAAAAGTGGGACCCTTATCTTTCATTGTATCTGATCTTCTCAACTTTGGTTTATCCATTTATCAAAACTTTAATTATATCTCAATTATGAAACCAAATTAAGTAGGTTATGGTGATAAGAAATTTGGAAGTTTTGTTCTATAAATAACACATATAATGAATTTAGAAAGATAGACCAAAAAAATCATTGCATGTTTTGTTAATTCTTTTATTGCATTTGACTTTTGTTCAAATATAATTATTTCACAAATATCAGCATGTAGCTTGATTTACATGATATGCTGAAAAAAAAGAGATTTTTATATTGTATTAAACCAGTTTATATATAAGTGATATTTAAAAACTGAAGTCTTAATGAATTGTATAAATGAATGAAATTTCACCAAATATTAATTCTTTTAACTTTCTTTTGAGAAATAACTATAAAAAACAAAGACGAATACTTTTAAAATCAAACTATTCATTAAATCACCTAAATTTCTAATTCAAAAATCGATAGAAAATCCTAATTAAACTCCATAGAAACCAAACAATACTTTATTAAAAAAAGTGGGAAAACGATTTCACATTACATGATTGTATGTTATACAAAGTGTCACGTCATTTGTTATTTTTTAAAAATAATATATACTTTGTCTAAGTTTCAAAATTTAGCATTAGTTTTTATTTTGCCCATGGTATCCACCGGGAAGTAAAAAGGTCAATGAAAATGTAAAAATAAAGTCTCATAGTTATGAAGTAAGCTGCTAGTAATATTATAAGAAATATGTATAACAGTAAATGTTTAAGACTTCAAATCATCCAGCGGAATTGAAATTTTTTTTAAGCAGTTGTATGAAATGATGTAATTATATTATAAATTTAATTTTTAAGTTTAAATTTAAAGTTCTTTTGTTATTACCATATTATTCATATCAAATGTGTAGAAATTCAAAGTTGTTAAATTGTTTTTTTTACAAACTTTTATATTTATAGTTTAAATTTAATTCTTCGTTATACTTACATTATCGGTATTAATTGTAAAAAAAAATTCTTATTAGATCTTTGTTTAGCATGTGGGTGTATTATAGTTAATTTAATTTAAGATCTTAATGGTAAGAAATAGTAATAATGAAAAACATTATTCTTTATGGAATGAGACAGCATAGAAAGGTTATGGATAATTGAAAGAGATTAAAGGTAGTAATCACGTTTTGTCTGTGACAATTAGAGTAGTGAAATAGATAGTGAGGAAAAAAAGCAAATGCACATGCAGCAAGGTGTGAATTGGAAGGAACAGAAACACAGAAGAAGAAGGAAGAGAAGAGAGGTCTGTAATGGCCACTTTCATGCCTTTTCATTGCTAGTGTAGGGCCGACAAGTAGGACGGATTCAGCCGTCTATTGCCCAACAACTCCCTCTTCTTAAAGCCTGTCTTCTCTCTGTTACCTTTTTCTTTCTCTCTTATTTTCATAATTTCACTAGTGTAAAAATCCTAGATTATCATTAACATATATTTTCTTATACCATTTTATTGTGTTTGTTAGCCTTAATACATGTAACATCTGCTAAGAAAATATAATTGATACTGTCTCCTAACTCTTGAACAAAGAGAATTATTGAGAAAACTGTTCTCTCCTAACATAATCATGGCTAGGAAGAATTGCCTCTCCCAACCTTAAGCAAATAAACCTCATTATTGACTGTGACACTCTAAAGCAGAAAAATAGAAATTTCCATTAATCATAAGTAGTTACTTACTATAATCACATGCAATTCTCTCTCCTCTATGTGTCTCTCTCTTACATGGCACAAGGTGACGACTAGTGATGAGAGTGAGACCACCTTTCTGTATTATAATAATATTCAGGTAAAAAAACACAATATAGCACACCCCATTAGGCAGTGTTGGTTCTTCACCTCTATAAATATCACCACTCAGACACAAACACCAAACCAAGTTACCAAACTCACTTCATTCATTCTCATATACTCATTCTCTGTGACTAGCTAGCACCTGAGAAACCCTCTTTCTTGTTTTGAAAAATGCACTACCAAGCAGCTACTTCCTGGGGGAGCTACGTCACACCAAGGAACGGGGTGGTGGGAGATCCATTAGAACGCATAGAGAGGCTGGCGTCGGAGAATGCGGTGGTGATATTCAGTGTGAGCACGTGCTGCATGTGCCACGCCATCAAGAGACTCTTCTGCGGCATGGGGGTGAACCCAACCGTGCACGAGTTGGACGAGGATCCTCGAGGGAAGGACCTGGAAAGAGCGTTGATGAGGTTACTCGGTTCTCCCTCTGTTGTTCCTGTCGTCTTCATCGGTGGCAAACTTGTCGGAACCATGGACAGAGTCATGGCCTGCCATATCAATGGCACCCTCGTGCCCCTCCTCAAAGAAGCTGGTGCTCTCTGGCTCTAGTCATCTTCAAAATATATGAAAATAAGAAAAAGGGTTTTATCACACAGTGTTATATTTTTATCATCATCATCATCATGGGAAGGGCATGAAGTGGTCTTTTGTGAGAGTCCCTTCTTGCGTTCCATTTTGGATACACTTCTGCTTCCACCTTCTTACTGACCTGTTAATCACTGTTCTACTTTTTTTTTCAGTTTAATGTTTTTTTTATGATTTTTGGTTTTGTTGGTTGGGTTGGGTGGTATTTGGGTTTGTTATGGGTTGTTTGTGTTGAGCTTTGTAAAGATAAAAAGGCAGCATAATGGAAAAAAGATGAGTTAGTTTTACTGTTTGTTTCTGTCTTTTAAAGAGTTGTGGTCTATTTATTCATTGTTTAATCTATTTGTTGAGTTTTAGCTCTGCCTGTGTGTTGCTTTGTCCCAAAATGGTTCAAGGTGTGGTCTTTTTACTGTGTGGGTAAATGGGGACTCGTGAAAGAGGAAGTTTCTTTTGATATGGAGAGAAGATAACAGTGATGAGTTGTGAGGATAAAAAAACTTTTGTACAAGGTTGTAGACTCATTGTCCTGTTGATTTTGACCCTTTTTCAATGGGAAGTAAGGAGGGTCTGGAAAAAAATGTTTTCAATATTTTGTGGAGGTAAATTGTTTTATTAAAATTGTGAGATTTGATTTAATAGTTTTTTGTAATTAAAAATGAAAATGAGAATAAAAGTCAATTGGAAATTTATTGTTATGGTAAAACATGTACTTTTGAAGATGGTAAATGCATATTTCATCATTAAACATTGAACTGTTATGTTGTACCATTTAGCCATTTCTCACTTAATAAGTTCTAATGAGTCTCATACTCATTTATTTAATTTTATAAAAATATATCTTTTTAGTCTGTTTAAATATTTTGAACTTTGAAAATTAGAAAAATAAAAGAATTAGAACAAATAAGATTGAATGCCCTTTAAAAAAATTGTCCATTATTTTTCAGATAAAAATTAATGCATTTTATAATTAGAAAGATAAAAAAATTAAATTAAAATTGAATTTTAAAAATTAAGAGGGAAGGAATACATGTTTACCTGTTTTACAGAATGTTGCTATCTAAAGTTCCTTTGAACTTGGTAAGATTACAAAGAGTTGTCAAATGAAAGTTAAAGAATGAAATTCTATTAAAATTAGAAGATAAAATTAAAGCCTAAATTAAAAAGATTCAATTCCAAATTGAATTATATAATTATTTGTTATTGATTTAAATTACATTATATTTTATATGAATCCTATCAAACTGTACTATATTGAACTATTTTAATTATTTATATATTTTGAATTCAATAATAAATATTCTATTTGAAAATATTTTTTTAATCTCATAAATTATAACTCAGTTTAAATTGTTTTATTTAATAAATGCAACTCAATTTCTATAAACTAAATTTGTCAAAACAATTCAATTTACATAAGTTAATTCTTTTTACCATCCAAATGCTGCCGCATTCTCCATTGAAATTAGCTTACACTTCAATATAATTTAATCCCTTGCTCAAGTTTCAGAAATTAAAAAAAAAAAAAAAAAAAA
>Ga0209489_104682_pt1 | contig 24898 bp, 13 predicted proteins | sample SiratrowhiteBW_FD_187527 | JGI IMG/M metagenome (GOLD analysis project Ga0209489, IMG submission 187527) | Root nodule microbial communities of legume samples collected from California, USA - Siratro white BW (SPAdes) (version 2) | ecosystem: Host-associated > Plants > Roots > Nodule | place...
ATTATCCTTTAAATGAGAGCTATAAAAATCAGTTAGCTCGTCACCTGTGTGAAGTCAATAATTATCAGTACAAGCCTCTTGATCCTGATCTTCCGAGCTCATCACAAAGACCAGTAGAGTCTTATCCTATGGATAGGATTATCCCAGAACAAGACAACCCTCACCATTTCCGAGAACTCAAAAGTGTTACAGAGTATTATGTCCCTGAAGACCAGTTTCAACAAAGTGAAGACCTGGCAGGAAATGACAATGAAGAATTGATGGATGAATTAATGGCACACAAGCATATGTTTCCTTACCAGGACCCACTACATGGCAGTATGTCTCAAAGTGAGGCTCAGCAGATGAATTGTTCCGTCTCTACTAGGTCTGATTAGGATAAGAACAATAATAGGTGTGATGATGTAAGCAGTGATGTCATAAAAATGATGATGTAAGCAGTGATGTCATAAGTATGATGATGTAAGCAGTAATGTCATAAATATGATGATGTAAGCAATGATGTAATAGGTGTGTAGAATTTTCTAGGAGTGTCTGTAAATGTAAAGACCCTCCCTATAAATAGGGGGTCTTGGCCCTTGTTTACGGCAGAGAATCCTGAATGAAATCCTTTGTTTCTACTATCCCTGAAATGTCTTCTTTCTACGTTCTCTTATTCTTTGAAAGTCTAGAGTATATAGTTTATACTATCCCTTCCCCTAAATAGATGCAAGTATGCTCTACACTCGCCTCTTATGAGGATCTTGTGTATCAGAAAGCTTCCGATTCTTTGAACCGTTTATGATAGTACTCTCTCTAGTAAGGATTTGAGATAGTCATAATTGGTCGATTAAGCCATGGAGGTGCTGTTTAGACCTGAGGGACTATCTTCGTTTCCTTATAGAGAGGTTCTGTCCGAAATGTTCAGTAATGCAATTGGTTTTCGAAATTTTATAGTTTACACTGCCACACTTTGAAGTTGTGTCTTACAAAATATTTTCTTTGCATCCACTCTCCCTTTCGACAATTTTATTCATATGATTGTTCATATAAATTATTATGTTGATTGATATATATATATATATATATATATATATTCAGTTATGCTGTATTTTATAATCTATTTATTTTTTATAATCCATTTATTTTTTATAATCAATTGTATATTTTTTATGGATTATGCTAATATTATATATAAAATTTTTTTAATTAAATTTTTGGTTGCCATAAAATAGGACTGTTTTGGATTTGGTTGATAATTTTGTTTCTTTTGTTTGCTTTTGTCATGTAGTTATTTGCCTTCCAAGAAGCAATAACTCCAGCTGAGAGAAAGAAGTGGAAACCCTTAGAATAATCAAAAAAATAATTATGAGAAACTAGACCAATTAAAAAAAAATATTCTCAATTGGTTAAAAATGTGAAACCCTATGATATTGAGAGGTGGAACCAAAGAGAAATAGACAAAAAAAAAATGTTTAGAGTAAAGAATAGACTTAGTCTATTTGAAGGTACATACTAACAAGAGCAATCTATCACAAAATGAGTAGAGAAAAGTCAAAAACAATATAGAGAAAAAAATTTAAAGAGATGATGAGTTTTTAAGACATGGATGACTAAATACTTAAAAATCATAATTTAATTTTTTAAACCTATTTATAATTTTAATATTTACTTTTTAAAATCATCCTTGTTAAAAAAATTGACTCATTACAACTAATAAAAATAATTCCTACATTTTCTGTACTTTTTAAGTGGATCAATATGCTATCACATTACTATTAATATGCTCTTTATTTTTGAAGAATATGTTAATATCTTTCTGGATTTATAGTTTAAAAGTTAATCAAATGAAAGTATGTGAAAAAAATAGTTTTAACTACACATAATTTAGAATATTACCAATAATTAAATACATAAAAAGTGAAATATTTATCAAATATTTAGATAGATATAATTAATATAATTTAATATTTTCTCCAATTGAAAACTATAATTATTTTTAACAATTTATATTTCTTGCAAAACTATAGTAAAGTATTAAATTTTATAAAAATTATGGATGTAATTTATAGGAGTATTTTAATCCATAAATCTAATAATTAATAGGAGCATGTTCATTTCAAGTCTCTTTTGTGTGCTTTCATTGAATCTGCCCTTTCTACTTAAAAAGACGTGTTCCCACTTCAGCCTCTTTAACTCTTCATATTTCTGACAGACTCTTTCTTTTCTCTATCACTTATTTGGACATTTTTACTTTAATTTTTTGTCTTTTGCAACCAAATTGGAGAATGGCTTGAAATATTCCAAGTTGGATTGCAGCATGCAGTCGAAAAGGTGAGTTTTCAGCTACACTTTAAAATCTAAAGGTGCGGAAATACCAAAGTATGTATCTTGTTTCTTATACCAAAGTATAAATATCTTATGCAGGCGCAGTCGTTCAACTATATGACGATGCACGCGGAAACCTCGATGTGTCTGCGTCTCACCCCATATAAATATAAAATAGTAATTTATTTCGATGTGAAATGATAATTGTATTTTACTGTTTGCAATTTGAACTTGGAATCATTCATATACGTATCACAGTTGGTTATGTACACTATATGTATATATATATATATACTCTAGGATGATCACAAAGACAAACACCACTGGTTGGCGTTTGGCAGCAAACAATAGACACTTTGCAGTAGCTATTTGAACTCTTCCAACTAGCTACCATGATTTGGATAGCAATTCTTTTGCTTTCTCTTGCTTATCTGTGGCTGCGGAGAACCAATAGCAAGGCAAAGAAACTACCACCTGGTCCAAGAGGGTTGCCAATTTTGGGAAGCCTTCACAAGTTGGGAGCAAATCCTCATCGTGATCTGCACCAACTAGCTCAAAAGTATGGACCTATCATGTACTTGCGCTTAGGTTTTGTGCCAACCGTTGTTGTTTCTTCGCCCGAAGCTGCTGAACTCTTCCTCAAAACCCATGACCTCGCCTTTGCTAGCAGACCACCTCATGAAGCTGCAAAATACATCTCTTGGGAGCAGAGAAACTTAAGCTTTGCTGAATATGGTTCTTACTGGCGCAACATGCGCAAGATGTGCACGTTGGAATTGCTAAGCCAGACCAAAATTAACTCCTTCAGAAGCATGAGGCAAGAGGAGCTTGACCTATTGATCAAGGTTCTAAGAGAGGCAGCCAGTGCCGGAGCTGCTGTTGATCTCAGTGCCAAAGTTTCATCGCTCAGCGCAGACATGGCTTGTAGAATGGTTTTAGGGAAGAAGTACATGGACCGGGACTTGGATGAGAAAGGGTTCAAGGCTGTCATGCAAGAGGGAATGCATTTATCAGCAACTCCTAACGTGGGAGATTACATTCCTTACATTGCTGCACTTGACCTACAAGGCTTAAATAAGCGCATGAAAGCAGTTGCCAAAATCTTCGATGACTTCTTTGAGAAAATTATCGATGAGCACATGCAATCAGAGAAGGGAGACGACAAGACAAAGGATTTTGTAGATGTCATGTTAGGCTTTGTGGGTACGGAAGAATCTGAATACCGCATTGAGAGGCCCAATATCAAAGCCATAATGTTGGTAAGACTATATATGTGTGTGTCTATATATATATATATATATATATATATATATATATATATATATATATATATTTTAGGACTGTTACTCTTTCTTTGACACTTTTTCTGGCACAGGATATGTTGGCGGGGTCGATGGATACTTCTGCTACAGCAATAGAGTGGACACTTTCGGAGCTGCTAAGGAATCCAAGGGTGATGAAGAAACTCCAAATGGAATTGGAAAGCGTGGTGGGTATGGAGAGGAAGGTGGAGGAATCAGACTTGGAGAAGTTAGAGTATTTGGATATGGTGATAAAGGAAAGCATGAGGGTTCATCCAGTGGCACCGTTGCTGATACCACACCAGTCCACAGAAGACTGCATGGTTGGAGAGTTCTTGATTCCTAAAAAGTCAAGGGTGATAGTGAATGCATGGGCAATAATGAGAGACCCAAGTGCTTGGAAAGAGGCAGAGAAGTTCTGGCCTGAGAGATTCGAGGGAAGCAACGTAGATGTGAGAGGGCGTGAGTTCCAGCTGATACCGTTTGGGTCTGGCAGAAGGGGATGTCCAGGAATACAGTTGGGTCTAACTGTGGTTCGTCTGACAGTGGCTCAACTTGTTCATTGTTTTGATTGGGAACTGCCCAATCACATGTTGCCAGCTGATTTGGACATGGCAGATGAGTTCGGACTCACAATGCCCAGAGCTAATCCTCTGCATGCCATTCCTACTTACAGGCTTTCCAATTGAAAGGGATTATTGAAATCAATTCCATAGTATGCTTTTTTATGTGTAATTAGGTGAACTTCAATAAGAGAATAGCAAGTATAGACTCTTTAATCAGTTGGTTAATAAAAATTTACACGTGTGATTATCTGATATAATAGGTCTTAAATGAAATAAAAACTAATATATTACTTATGTTAATAAAAATAAATAAATACACACTAAACTCATAATTTTGTGGCTTAAACATATGGAGCGACAACTTCTTTTTTCTTCTCCAATTTAAGTAGAAAAGTTGTAGCTATTATTACTATTTATCAAAGTTACCGATTTTTTTATTAAATAATAAAATTAATTTTATTCAGTAAAAGTCAAAATGGTTGAATTAAAAAAGTTAAAAAAATAGTTATAATGATATAAATAATTAGAAAACATTCATTTCAAAATATTATTTTTTATCATTCTTCCACATCCCAGGTGATGCCCAACAAACCCATGTCCTTATGCGTAAATTGAGGCAATTGTTTCTTGCACCTCCACATTTGCTTCTTGTACCCATTAAAAACGTGAATGGATGGTAGTGTTCCTGAGAGTGAAGAAAAAAAAAAAAAGAGAGAAAAGGGTTCTGTGGTTGAGGTGTTGTGGAGGTACAGTACAGAGCGGCTACGAAGGTTCTGGCAGATGAATGGAGAAGATCGGCGTTGGAGCGGAGGTTTTTGATAGATGAGCGACGGTAGAGTGAAGAATGTTGACAACATTGTACATTTTGAGTGTGTAGATAGTTTCAAGAGTTTCTTGAGTTTATTAAGATGGTTTTGATTTAAATGTAGGTATGTAATGAGAGTTTGATGAATTTTATGATTATTATGTAGAGGTGCGACTATGGGGTTGGATATTTTTTTTGAATTCTGGAAATTATTTTTCGAAAGAAATTCGAAAAACTTTTTTCAAAACTTAATTCTTTTTTCAAAGTTTTAGTTCATTCCGAGAATGTTTTTTGGAATGTAAATTTAATTTTCGAAAAATGTTTTTTGAAATTGTTTTTTCATCTCAAAATTCATTCTGAAAAACATTTTTCAAAAATCATTTATACACTCCCTAATGTTCATTATAGAATACCAATTTGGAAAACCAATTTTATACACCTACGAGTAATTTTGATATTTTAAATATATGATGGGATGGAGGGAGCAAATGGGGTGCAGGAAGCAATTGCCGTAAATTGAATGTGTTATCTACTCATTCACTCACTCATCTGTTCTTCTTGTATTAGTTGCCGTTGATTTGAACCCCATGTCAAGTCTCTCCTCTTGCTCTTCTCCTTCCTTTGGAAGTTACGGAGCTGCTACCCATCCACGCGCCGCCCCAATTCCCCCAATTTCGTGCGGGCCAAAGCCTAAAAGGAAGCAACCTAACCACAATGCTGAAGCTGAAGAGCTGGTTCGTTTGCTCACGCGCAGGATAAGCGACAAAGAGCCTCTCGTCAGGACTTTGAACAAGTATGTGAAGCAGGTCAGAACCCAACATTGGCTTTTGCTCTTTGAGGAACTCGGCAAGGAAGGCAACTGGCTCCAGTGTATTGAGGTCCCTTCTCTTCTTTCTCTGTTAGCCAATGATTAAATTTGTGTCTGCTACTCAAAAACTGAAATTTTTTTGTTTTCATTATTGTTACTTTCCCTCTTTAAGTCAAACTAGTATCTTCTTTACTCAGTCATTCACTTGCTGTTTGTTTATGATAAATGACCCTGTTATGAAAATAAAGAGACGAATGAGAGAATGAAAATAAAGAACTGAAAATAACAACTCTATCCATTTTAAATATAGTTAAATAAAAAATAAAATAAAATTATTATAATATGATAGTATCTTAAAAATAAATAAAATAATAATTTAATATTAATAATAATTTATTTTATTATAAAAAAATTACATAATTAATATTAGTTTCTTTTTAAAAATATTCATATCCTCTTTTATAAATATCCATATCCTCTAAAATCTTTTTACACTAAATCTATTACCATATTTTGATAATATATTTAATAATTCAATATATATATATATATATATATATATTATTATGGAAAATGAGCGTCACACTTTTCTATCTTAAAATATCTTTCATATTTCATATTCAACAAAAATGGTTAAAAAATGAGTGAAAAAAAAAAAATTCTCAACTATTTTCACTATTCATTTCCTTCTGACTATGGCATATATTGATTCTAGTATTAGATTTAAAAAGTAATACTTATCTCCAGTCAATTTACATATTTTTGGTTGATATTAGAATAGATTTAAATAATACTCGTAGATACCAATTTTATTGGTCAATGAAAAATATTAGAAATAGCTTAATTGCTCATTCTCTTTATGAAAAATATTAGAAATTTAATTGAGCAATCACATTAAAAAAGGAAAAATAATGTAGAAAGATATTTGTAAGAGATAAGAAGGAAACAAAAATAAAAATCCAACAAAAATAAATTTTCTTATTTGTTTAAGAAAAAAAAAAGGAGAAAATAATAAAAGTCTATTTAAACTTAGGAAAATAGTAGTTTGATAGTTCCTAATTAACATTATATTAATAAAATATTATATATCAATAAAATAAAAATATCACCTCCCTTAAACTTACACCACAAAATACGATAAAAATCCTTGCAACAATAACAAACAATGGAAAAGTGTGCGGAATGATATCAATAATCAATAAGAGAAGATCCTATCTATAACAGTACAAAAAATGGTCCATCCGAATGGTTGAGAAAGACTACGTGCAGATGGTCCATCTCTTCTATCAACATTTAAATGTTACGTTGACAACAAAAATATAGAATACTTACAAAATATCAATTTCTTCTTGCTATGCCGACCAAGATGTTTTAACAGATTATTTGTCACATAAACAGTTTAACCGAGACCCGTGACCATAAATACACCAGCTAACCATAATTATTAAAATCAGATTGAACCCATAACTATCAGTGCAGCAGTGATGGGACTTTGTTTAAATTCATTTATCATACTATGTTAAACTTTAAGCAAGAGTTTAAAAATGTTAAGCAGTATAAGTATATGTACTTAGGCAAGTATGGAGATTGCCGTTTTGTAAGTAGTCTACATCTCGACCAAACATTTAAAATGTTGATAACGTTGCATAGACTTTGTTTTATACTGTGTGTTAAATTTGAACAGCCTTTTTCCCCTTTATACATACAAATTGAATTTATTTATATGGATATAGAAACCAAAACAAATTGGTAATGCATTGTAATAATTTTTCTTACTCGTGTTTGCTTCTCATACATTGGATTAAACAAATGATATCAGTTTTCTTTTCCCTAATAATCCCTCTCAGGGGAAAGTCGATAGCTAGGAATAGCAAATAGATGATTTTCCCTGGGCATTGTGAGGCCAAACTTCTCTGTCATGTCCAACTGATCTGCCAACACGTGATTGGGCAGTTTCCAATCAAAACAATGAACAAGTTGAGCCACTGTCAGACGAACCACAGTTAGACCCAACTGCATTCCAGGACAGCTCCTTCTGCCAGACCCAAATGGTAGCAGCTGGAAGTCACGCCCTCTCACATCTATGCTGCTTCCCTCAAATCTCTCTGGCCAGAATTTCTCTGCCTCTCTCCAAGCACTTGGGTCTCTCATTATTGCCCATGCATTCACTATCAACATTGAGTCTTTAGGAATGAAAAACTCTCCAACCATGCAATCTTCCCTGGACTGGTGTGGTATCAGCAATGGTACCACTGGATGCAGCCTCAGGCTTTCCTTAATGACCATGTCCAAATACTCTAACTTCTCTAAGTCTGATTCCTCCACTTTCCTCTCCATACCCACCACGCTTTCCAATTCCATTTGGAGTTTCTTCATCACCCTTGGATTCTTTAGCAGCTCAGAAAGTGTCCATTCTATTGATGTAGCAGAAGTATCCATTGAGCCAACCAACATATCCTGTGCCAGAAAAGTGTCAAATAAGAGTAACAATATGACAAGCAGATGTAAAAAATCATTACAAGAGCAAATTAAACAGCTAGTATCTAAATTCGTATCGGTTATTACGTGGCTTCAAAATTTTTTATTTTAAACTTGAGGGAAAAATCAAATGTTTTCATTTTTCTTACCATCAATATGGCTTTAATATTGGATCGTTCAATGCAGTATCCAGAACCTTCGATGCCACAAAAACTCAACATGACATCCACAAAATCCTTTGCCTTGTCTTCTCCCTTGTCTGATTCCATGTGCTCGTCAATAATTTTCTCGAAGAAGTCATCGAAGACATTGTAAACTGCCTTGAAGCGCTTGGTTAGCCCTTGAAGGTCAAGCTGAGCAATGTAAGGAATGAAATCTCCTATGTTAGGAGTTACTATTAGATGCACTGCCTCGTTCATCATAGCCTTGAACCCCTTCTCATCTAAGTCCCGGTCCATGTACTTCTTTCCTAAAACCATTCTACAAGCCATGTCTGCACTGAGTGTTGAAACCTTTGCACTGAAATCAACAGCAGCTCCATCATTGGCTGCCTCTCTCAGAAGCTTGATCAATAGGTCAAGCTCCTCTTCCCTCATGCTTCTGAAGGAATTAATCTTGGCTTGACTTAGCAATTCCAACGTGCACACCTTACGCATGTTGCGCCAATAAGGACCATATTCACCAAAGCCTAAGTTCTTCTGCCCCCAAGAGATGTATTTTTCAGCTTGATAACGTGGTCTACTGGCAAACACAAGGTCATGGGTCTTGAGGAAGAGTTCAGCAGCTTCGGGTGAAGAAACAACAACGGTGGGCATAAAACCTAAGCGCAAGTACATGATAGGTCCATACTTTTGAGCTAGTTGGTGCAGATCACGGTGAGGATTTGCTCCCAACTTGTGAAGGCTTCCCAAAATTGGCAACCCTTTTGGACCAGGTGGTAATTTCTTTGCCTTGCTATTGCTTCTCCGCAGCCACAGATAAGTAAGAGAAAGCAAAAGAATTGCTATGAAAATCATCTTAGCTATTTGGGAGAGTTCAAGTAGCAATTGGAAAGTAGTGTATATCTTCGCTTCCAAGAGCACCAGGGCTTATACAACATTAGTGTTTGGGAGAAAGGACTTATATAATATAAGTAACTCCTGGTGATGTAAATGTCTTGAGTGGAGTACATAATACCAAACTTGCATGAATTTTGCACACGTTTCTCTTGGACGCATTCCAGTCCCTGTGCAACCATCAAATCCCTAGATTACATCATTTAATTTAAACCAAACCAACATTTTCCTAACTAAAAAGCAGGGTTGCAGTAAAAGTATCAGTAATAGAGCAGTGATATTTGATCTGTATATAGTAAAATACAGTTATTTAATACTGAAATAAATTATTATTTTATTGTTATATAATATTTTAATAGATAAATTAATGTTAAATAGTTATAATTATGAACGATGTGTGAAAATATAATTTTTCTTAACTAATATGATTAAATGCAATGCGAAGAATAAGAGGATTATATTTTATTATAATATTGTTTTAATAGTTTAGTTTACATGAACCGTTGGATATAATTTACGGCGGAGGCAAAAGGTTTACGTTGGTGCACTTGACGTACAAGGCTTAAATAAGCGCATGAAAGTAGTTGCCAAAATCTTCTATGACTTCTTCGAGAAAATTATCGATGAGCACATGCAATCAGAGAAGGGAGAACTTCAATAAGAGAATAGTATGCTTTTTTATGTATAATTAGGTGCACTTCAATAAGTGAATAGCAAGTAGAGACTCTTTAATCAGTTCGTTAATAAAGATTTACACGTGTGATTATCTGATATAATAGGTCTTAAATGAAATAAAAATTAATATATTACTTATGTTAATAAAAATAAATAAATACACACTAAACTAATAATTTTCTGGTTTAGCATATGGACCGCCAACTTCTTTTTTCTTCTCCCATTTAAGTAGAAAAGTTGTAGCATTATTATTATTATTATTATTATTACTATTTATCAAAGTTACCAATTTATATTTTTATTAAACAATAAAACTAATTTTATTCAGTAAAAATCAAAATTGTTGAATTAAAAATGTTAAAAAATAGTTATAATGATATAAATAATTAGAAAACATTCATTTCGAAATATATTTTTTTATCATTCTTCCACATCCCAGGGCCAACAAAACCATGTCCTTATGGGTAAATTGAATGTGTAATCTACTCATTCACTGACTCCGCTGTTCTTCTATTAGTCCCTGTTGATTTGAATCCCATGTCAAGTGTCTCCCCTTGCTCTTCTCCTTACTTTGGAAGTTACGGAACTGCTACCCATCCACTCGCCGTCCCAATTCCCCCAATTTCGTGCGGCCCAAAGCCTAAAAGGAAGGAACCGAACCACAATGCTGAAGCTCAACAGCTGGTTCGTTTGCTCACGCGCAAGATAAGCGACAAAGAGCCTCTCGTCAAGACTTTGAACAAGTACGTGAAGCAGGTCAGAACCCAACATTGTTTTTTGCTCTTTGAAGAACTCGGCAAGGAAGGCAACTGGCTCCAGTGTATTGAGGTACCTTCCCGTCTTTCTCTGTTAGCCAATAATTAAACTTCTGTCTGAAGATTGAATTTTTTTTTTCATTATTGTTACTTTCACTCTTTAAATCAAACTAGTATCTTCAATCAGTCATTTACCTTGCCGTTTGTTTATGCATAAAACAACATAATAATAACAATAATTGTGTTTAATTAATAATATTGTGGTCTTAAATTTTTGTAGAACTTGTGTTCTTGTCCCAATTCTTTCTATTGTGCAAAATTTTGGACAAATGTGACCACAATTGTTGCTATCAACGATAAAATGTGGGAAAATAGACAGCGAACAGAGACGGATACATACAAGTCATTGTTTTAATATCAAGAAGAACTTGTATGTAGGAAAATTATCCATAAGTAGGAGAGAGAAAAAAAATAAGAAGAAAATATGAAATTTGTTCTTACACAACTTAATTTTTCTTTTCTGTTTTATAAATGTTTATAAAAAAAATTCTCAGGACATATTTTCAACAAATAGAATAGAATAGAAGTCATAGCATATGGAAGAACACAATAGTGTACATTAGCTAAAATATGGTGTTAATGGTTAATTCTGTAGCCTTTAGTTCTGAATTATGTTTGGCGTTCAGGTTTTCAGATGGATGCAAAAACAGCGATGGTATATTGCTGATAATGGGATATACTCAAAACTGATATCAGTTATGGGAAAGAGAGGGCAAACCAGAATGGCTATGTGGCTTTTCTCAGAGATGCGTAATGCTGGATGTCGTCCTGACACTTCTGTGTACAATGCACTCATCACAGCCCATCTTCATTCGCGGGACAAAACAAAGGCTTTGTCCAAAGCCATTGGCTACTTTCAAAAGATGAAGGGAATTGAGCGGTGTAAGCCAAACATTGTGACATACAACATTCTTTTGAGAGCTTTTGCTCAGGCTCGTAACCTCGAGCAGGTCAATTCTTTGTTTAAGGATCTTGATGAGAGCACTATTTCACCGGATATTTACACTTTTAATGGTGTGATGGATGCTTATGGTAAAAATGGGATGATTCGTGAAATGGAAGCAATCCTTGCTCAAATGAGAAGTAGTAAATGTAAACCTGACTTGATCACCTTTAACTTGCTCATTGATTCCTATGGGAAGAAGCAGGAGTTTGGCAAAATGGAGCAGGTATTCAAGAGTTTGTTGAGTTCCAAGGAGAAACCAACACTGTCCACCTTCAATTCAATGATTTTGAACTATGGGAAGGCACGGCTCAAGAATAAAGCAGAAGAGGTTTTCGAGAAGATGATTGACATGGGTTACACCCCAAGCTTTGTTACCCATGAGAGTCTCCTCTTTATGTATGGCCTCTGTGATTGTGTTTCCAGTGCTGCACAATTGTTTGATGAGCTGGTCGACTCAAAAGTTCAAATAAAAGTTTCAACCCTAAATACTATGCTTGATGTTTACTGCTTAAATGGTTTACAACAGGAAGCACATTCACTGTTTGAGAGGGCAAAAAGTATAAAAATATATCCAGATTCATCAACATATAAACTTCTTTATAGGGCTTATACTAAAGCAAAACAGAAGGAGCTTGTAGATAAATTGCTGGAGCATATGGATAAAAATGGTATTATTCCTAACAAGAGGTTCTTCTTGAATGCTTTGGATTCTGTTGCAGCGGTACCAGGAAATTCAGAATCTGCTAATGCTGCGACTGATTCAAACACAGCAAATTCAGAATCTGTTAATGCTACTACTGATTCAAACACATCAAATTCAGAATCTGCTAGTGCCGCTACTGAGTCCAATACATCAAATTCAAAATCTGCTCATGCTAGCATTGACTCAAACAACCCCCAAGATTTTGCGAAGTTGGCAACTCACGTAAAGAACTTTTTAGCTCATCGGTGACTTGCATACAATCAGCTATGTTCACTTGGGATATGGTATGCTATATCAATTTGTCATCACTTCTCTATCATTCAATTTTACATCTGATTGATTGTCCTCAGGAACAGATTTTCCCTTGGTCATCATATGGCGTCACTTTCCTTGTTTTACTTTATGTAATGATGTTATTTACTTGAAATTAACTAATTCATCTTACGAGATGCTACTTCTCTGTTACTGTACTGACTTTCAAAATTCAAACACAGACTTGTTTTTTATTTTCAGGTGGTAAACTCGAACAAGTTTTCCTTTTATTATTTATAGTAATTTAAGATAATACATTCAGTAAATTAGGAAGTCAGTACAATGAAACGTGGGGCAACTTAGGCATTTTAAAATTCTGGTTAAATTGATATTTGGTGCTGAAAATTAATATTGACAACAAGAAACAAGAATAGGAGAGACGTTGTTTGTTTATTTTCCATAGATGTGTTGTTTCATTACTGGTCTATGCATAAAAGTGATTTCCTATGATTTCCTTTTATTGGTTATCTTGTAAAGAAATTTATGAAAACGGCAGAATGTATTTTTTTTGTTCACTTTTGTTTTTGGTTTCCTTAAGTTGTTTCTGTTCCCCTAAGCATGTTGTCTGGTTTGATTGTTGTAAGTTTGTCAGTTGCAAATAAAGCAATAAACTCATTCCAATGAAGTTTGATCAAAAGAAATATAGACATAGAAGATCTTCTTGCCTAGACTTCACGAGTTGTATATTCTATATTTCTTGTCTGAAATTGCAACTGCTTTATTTTTACTGGTGATGGTGCAGCACAGGATGACAATGGCTGCCAAAATTATGCTTCTTTTGTATGTATTTTAAATTTATGACTTTGAAAATTTATTTTTTTTATCTAGTATTTGAAAGAATTTGTCAGGGTGCTCAATCTTCTGACTTTCTGGTTCAGTGACGTGTTGGAAAGTACCAAGAGGAATTCTAGATTGATTGTTAGTGACTTGCTGGACAGAGCAATAAGGTAGAAGCACTTGTGAAGAAAGGAGATTGCATGGGTTTAAGTTCTATGAAAAGGAAAAGAGGGAGACCAAAAAGGTCAATGAAGGAAGTTGTTAAGATTTCATAGTTATGTGATTTAGTTGGTCTTTAGCCTAGCCAAATGAAGTTATGTAATTTATTTCCTTCACATCGCCCTTTCTCTTCGTGGCAGTATAGTCTATGAAGGAGGCATCAGACTTGACAGCTGCCAAAGCTAACTTACAACCAATCCCAAAAGAACAGGCTTGCTACTGGAAAACAATGAGTAAATCTGTAACTAAACAAAATTAAGTTTGTCTATTCATGTACAATGATCATTCTGCTGTGATTTGAAATCATGAAGAAAAAATTGACTTGTCATGTTTTCTGCACTGCACTGAAAACAAAAAGGTAATGGAACAATTTGTTGAAAACCTCAGTTGTTTTGGAGTATATGAAAGTTTAGAATTTTTAATGCGATTCTCTTGAATGGTTGCTTGAATTACACTTTCTATCTTAATATATTCTTTTAGTTGTGAAGTTTTTAAACTACAAAGGAGGACAAGTAGTTTATATGTTTCTCTGTGGTCAGCAATATTATTTGACAATTCAAGTTTCAGTGGATGAACACATTTCACTTTTGATTTAAATTAGTTTAAATGTGTCATAGTGTAAGTGTAATAATTTATTATGTGGAACCTCTTGATTGCATCATGCACTTCTTCTTTGTCATTGAAGTGCATCCCAACAAACAAGGTCCCAGAAAGAAAATAGTGTAATGATTTATTTATTTTGGTTACCAATTATAGTTATTTGTTTTATATACTATATATACTTTTTTAAATTGTAATTACAAGAGAGAGAATATTTAAAATTAAATACTTTTATTATTTGATTTTCATCCAATATGGTTATATTTTATGTAAGCACAGAAAAAAATAATTCTCAATGGAAAAATGATGGTTCAAATATATGTTATTTAATAGGAAATTAGGATACAAGTGCGAATTAAGCATATAAATGAAAATACTGATATAAGCAAATAACCCTAAAATTTTAACTCATATGGAACATATAAAAAATTGTCATAACATTTTGTTGGCCCAAGACAAAACATTACACAAGGACCTTTATATGAAAATAGTTTGATGAACTAAATGTCATCCTTTTATCATATTTTTTTTTCTATGATTATTCTTTTTCCTCCAATTGGATGTTATTTTTTATCATCTTTTTGTACTTCTAAAACTGTCACCACCTTTAAAACAAAATATAAAAATGTACGATATCATTAGACTCACTAGATAATTTTCACTTATATAGTTTTTATTTACACAATTTTATTTGACTGATCTAAATTTATATGAGAACCTACCTCTTTAGAAAACTTATGAATAGCTTCTTTATTGTGCTTTTGCTAATCATGCACTTCATTCTCTTTTTTCTTTTCTGGATAAATGCCTTTCGGGCAACATCTTATAAATAATAAATCAAATAGTTAACTAATGCAAGAACGAACAATCACGTTTAAGAGTCAAACTTCAATACTTTCTTACATATTTACAATTTGGTAATTTTGACAGTTGAAGTTAGTTATAATATATGTTATTAGTGAATTTTATTGAAGTTAGTTAATATGAATACATTAAATTTCTCTGTATAATTTTTTATTTACTCTTTCTATTTTATCTAACTGTTTTATTATATTTAGGTAGATATTACAATGGATTTTTTTTATCAACACATTAACCTGGATTTATAAATTATTATTTTCTTTATCATCTCACGATACAAACACTCAAATATATATTAAAGAGTCTGAACTAAACCAAAATCAACAACATTTGTCCTTATAGATATTTGAGACAATAACAATACTTTTCATATATTAATTTCAACAACTTTTTAATCGGTCTCTGATTTCTTATATTTGAAATAAAGATAAAAATATTTGCAGAAGACACTTTTAATACTTAAATCAATTATTAATTATGAAATTATATCTTTTTATCACATGTTTTTTAGTATTTATAGTGATATTTATATGATAATAAATATTTATTTTTAAGATTTGTAATAATGATAATAGTCCACTTCTTTTACGGTGTGAGTGTCTGTAATTGAAGGATTTTTGATACAGTATAGATAGAATTTATTTTTTATGAAAATAACATGAAAGACAAAAAAAAAAAATCTACGTAAACAGACGTGTATGTTTAGAACTTAATTAAGATTAGGTCGATGATTATGATTTGAATGATTAAATAATATTTGATGGGAATGTTCTAATCCAACTCGCTGTCTTATACAGAGATGAGGGTAAGGATTTGGTAGGAGGATGAGCATCTAGCTAATATTGCATCATAAGCAATCCAACAATCGTGAATTCTGATTCATAGTTGAATCGGTGATCTTATCCTTCACGACAAAATAAGGAAACAGAGGATTATTTTGTCTACTTTAACTACTGCACTGCTACTACTCTATAATATTTATAATATTAACTTGTCATAGTCACAAACATCTCCATGTACTGTGCCACACTGCTCGCACAATGTCTCTCTCGCCGTTCACCGATCACTTTCATTTTGCGTACATCTCAATTTTTTTTTCAATATTTTTAAGGGATTTGCCCTAGTGCTCACACTAACAAATACCTTTTTCAATGAAAAGATATTTTATTTTAAAGTTCAGTTTCAAAATAATCGATGTTACTGTGTGGGTCAAATATCCTATTCGCACGTTGTGAATTTAGCAAAAAGGTTCTGTAATTCATTTTTTCTTTCTTTCTTCTTAATTAGTTGTGAAGAAGTTTTACTCACGTATCTATAAAACACGTGCAACTTTTCTTTATTACCTAATTCAGTTTAGATTATTCAAAATTAGAGTTTAGATTAGTTGGACTTAAACAACATTTATCTCCTAACGATAAATAAATTTTCCAAAACGAAAGCAAGATTTTGAAACGTTTAGTCTTTAATTGGATTAAATAGTGAAAAGAAGAACAAAAATATATAATAAAGAAAGAAAATAAAAAATGAAAAATAAATTATAGCTAATATTGATATTGAATTATTTAGTCAAATATAATGACTAATATTATCAAAGAACTTAAGTGCACACTATATACATGTTTCTCTCTCAATATTCTTTGTTTTGTACACTTATATTGCAGTGAGATCTACTTCTTAATTGGCTAACTATCGTTAATTGATTTATTTATTTTATTAATTTATTTGTGTAAAGTATTTGATAACCATAATTTGTAACCTTACATGCTCAAAAAGTAATTAAAAGAGTAACCTACAGACAAAAAAAATCAGTCTTTAAATTTTAAAAAAACATATTATTAATTGATAACTTAACAAATTTAATTAGAAGTGTAAAATGAAGTGAGTTGAATTAAATATTGGGAGGTAAAAAACTAAGAAAAACTTCATATTTCAATTAAACTTTCAATTTTGTAACAATGATATGAATGAAATAAAATAACAATAAGTTATGTTGGTTTTAAGAATTCTAGTATTGGCGACAAAAAAATAAAAAAGAGTTGTATTTGTATGTAAATTAATGTATAATGATTTGGGGACGTGGAAATGGAAGAGAAAAAAAAAAGTGATTCGGGCATAAGTGAAGAAGACAAAAATAATTTATAATCATGATTACGAAAATACTATTTTAACCCATGTAAAAATATACACAATGGATTATGTGTCAGGAATGGGTTATGTATGCAAAAAAATATATTCATATTTAATCAATTATGCATGCAAAAATATACACATAACCAATCTCTCACTTTTCTAGTTTTTATTTTATAATTTAAATTTAATTTCATGTTTTTTTTTAAAATAATTGACAAACTTCCATCAACTAAAAAAACAATAATTCATTAATTATATTCAACAAATTAATCATATTTTATTTTCAATTATTTTTAATCACAACACAAATTTATAATCTTACGTTGTTATCAATTAAAAAAATAAAATATCCTGACACATTACTCATAATTTTATTTTTTTATTTTTCATTCATTTTTCATATTTTTTTTAATTCAAATAACCTCATTTTTCACGTATTTTCATATCAAATTCACTCATTCGAATCTATATTAAAAACAAACATAATGAAACAAAATAATGAAAAGATAAATAACTTATTAGGATAAATGAAAAAAAATTAAAAAAGTTAGAGAAGAAAATTGGAATACGTATCATAAAACACAAAAATCTCTTTTGTAAAAACAACGTTTTTCTTTATTTTAAAATATCTTGAAATTATATTTTCAAAATTCTTTTAAAATATTCTAAGAATATCTAAAAATATTCTTAAAATATATTCTTTGAATATTCTAAAAATATCTTAAAATATATACATTTTAATTCATGTAATTAATTTTTATTAAAGAATGTATTTGAGATTCTAAAATATTTCTAATTAAAATGTAAACTAAAGTATTTCATTCTATCATGTTTTCTTTCATTCACTTTATAGAGTTTTTTAAATATAGTTAAATTTATCATAATTAAGAATATAAATTATGAAATAAAAAATAATCCATAGAAATCGGAAATATATTGGGAATTTTACAACTAATCATGCACTCATTTAATCAAAATGGATCCTTTGACATAAAAATTATGATATAAGATATTATATTTAATAAATTCAACAAATATATACTCAACCATACATTTATTAAATTCACTTAACATATTATACTAAAAACATACGATGTTTAATAATTAAGTATGAATTATATTTATAAATAAAATAATTAATATCATACTAGAAAAATACCACTTTATAGGAAGAGAAAGTGGAATGAGTGAGAATGGGTACTATTTTCTTATGAAAAAGAAAGATAAAGTTTGTTGACTAAATTTGGTTTCTATTACGATAAAAAAAAAACAGTGTTAATATAAAAAATTTAATTTAAAATAAAATTAGTAACTTTTAGTATTTTTTAATTTTAGTAATTTTTTTAATGTTAGTAATTTTATTTGAAATTTATTAATTAAATATATATTTAGTTTTTAATAATTGTCACATGTTTATTAGAAGAAATTTTAAAATCGTGTTTCAATTAGTTTTAATAGAGGTTCTCTACATTTTTTATATTTAAAATCTTTAATATTTTTCTTTACACTAACCATATTAATATTAGTCTTTTTAATAAACGTATAGAACAATTACTAATATTTAATTACATTAATCATGAACAAAAAAAATAAAATTAATAAAATTAAAATTTATATGTACTAAAATTGTAATTTTTTTCTCTTATTATATTGAAAGTAAAATAAATCAATACTTAACCTACTATTTAGCCAGATTTGTATGTTATCTTTGTGATCTCAAAACTACACTTGTTTTTCCTTTTTTCTTTTCCTGCTGTGCATATATGTCAAGGCAACTAACTATGTTTCCAACTTTTTCAATTTTTTGATTTGATGTTTCGAGTCAAAATTAATTCGGGTTATTCAAAAAGTCGAGTAATAATCCATTATGCATCAAGGGAGGTTCTATTTCCACATTTGCTTGCAATTATAATTGATTAATTAAGTGTCCAACTGAATCAATTTTTAGCTTATATATGATTGCAAAAAGTTCAAAATACACCAAAATTAATAATTTAACTTATCATCAATTTTTTTCTAAACTAAATACATACACTTTTATGTGTTTTATTATTTTTTCTCCTTCCCTTAAATCAGATATCCTTATCTTTTAATCATCTATTGTTTTCACTTAAATTATTTTTCCAATCATCCAAATAAAGTGTTAATATTTAATTATGTATTAATTAAAAATTGCATATTCATTGGCTTGCTTTAATCAAATAAAAAATGCATTATTATTGTTTTCAACCAATCAACGTGATTGTGGTGATCAAAGGGATCTTTTAAAAGATTGCAATAAACCCCGAACTGAAACACCAGATCATGCCTTGGAAAAGAGATATACACACTAACTATAATATAATTGATCCTTTCGATGTGGGGACTGCCCAAGATTCCACTCCAACTCACCATGCCAAATAAAACAAATATATTTCAGTTTCTGGAATTCGAACTGATATTTTGCCTTTCTAATAAAAAGGAATCACTTAATAATTAATATTAATATTTTTTAAGTATAGTTTTTGAAATTTTAACTTAAAATTAATATATATATTATTATATTAATAATGAAAGTGAAAGTACTTTTTTGTTCAGTTTCACTTCCTTAAAACGTGCACATGCACCTTCAGCTTCACACCTTCTCTCTCTGAGTTGTATCCGCCACATTCTAACGTGTCAGTGTAACTCGTGACTCGCCTCCATCCAAACATAGCAATAATAAAATAACACTGAGGCCTTATAAGTTTGAGTTTATCGAAAATATCGCAACCATGGCGGCGATGCAGAGGTCACTCAAGAAAACCATTGCAGTCGCCGGGCACCGCGCCTCCTTTGCTTCTCTCCGACCCTCCGCTGCTGCTGCTGCCACCGCCGATACCGTCGTCACGCAGCCGCAGCAGCTGCCGCCGTTCGAACACCAACCTGCTCCCTACAACGGTCCCTCCGCCGATGAAGTCTTGGCAAAGCGCAAAAAGTTCCTCGGTCCTTCCCTGTTCCACTACTATCAGAAACCTGTGAGTCTCCGAAATTGACACCGACCACCTTAGCATCCTCCAACTTTTTTTTTTTGCTTAACGTGGAATTGTGATATATGTGGAGGTCGATGCGTTTCTCGACATGCAAGGGGTTTAAGGTTTGCGTGATGTTTTCCGAGATTTGTTTTTCTCACAAGCGCATTGAGAAACGCGCTTCAGTTTTCTAAAACCTTTCGAAGAAAACAGATTTTTTTTTTTTTTTTGTTTTAATGTTCTGATCTCAAGTTGAGAGTAAGGGTCTCACAATGTGGAACTCTTTGTGTGTACTAAAATAAGAACATTTCTAGAAGAGAATGAAACAGATCGTTGATGTCTCTTTTTCACTTTTCATTTTCTTTATTTTAAGGATATTTTTGTCGTAACTGATGTGTGATTCAAATTTTGAATGTGTGTGTATAGCTGAATATAGTGGAGGGGAAGATGCAATATCTTTATGACGACAGTGGGAGGCGTTATCTTGATGCTTTTGCGGGTATAGTCACTGTTTCTTGCGGACATTGCCACCCTGAGATATTGAAGGCCATAACGGAGCAGAGTAAACTTCTGCAGCATGCAACAACCATATATCTAAACCATACAATAGGTGATTTTGCTGAGGCTCTGGCTTCAAAAATGCCTGGAAACCTTAAGGTCTGTTTTTCATGGTCCTAGAATCTTTGAACTTGTCATTGCATGATGCTTCCCCTTCTTGAAATGCCTGATATCAATGATTTGGCATTACCATGCCTCCAAAACAGTGACATTTTTTCCATGTTATCATTGATATCTGTTTTATTTCTTGTTAGTTAATAATTTTTTAGTGAATGAGAAGAAAGGAGAAGGGCAGCGTTCCTCCTTCATGCCATACATTGATTTGAGGAATGAAATATTTAGTTTTTTAATGTGGTAGGTTTCTTTCTGTGAGGAGGATCCTAATTGTTGACACTCAAAAATATGATTTTCAATTGCAGGTTGTTTATTTTGTAAATTCTGGTTCAGAAGCAAATGAATTAGCAATGATGATGGCCCGTTTATATACTGGTAGTCTTGGTATGATTTCTTTGAGAAATGCGTATCATGGGGGGAGTGCCAATACACTTGGTTTGACTGCTCTAAACACGTGGAAATATCCAATTCCAGAGGTTTGTCTGAATATTGTAATCACAACTTTTCAATTGGTCATTGTTTTTACACTGCAATTTTGAATTTCAATCAGAATTATTGGCTGGTGCAGTATTATGTGATCCGCTAAATATGAGAGGAGAGTGAGACCCTTTTTCTCCCTCAATAACTTGTGCTAGAAGCTGTTGTGATTTGTATTCCTTGTCATCATCTTGCAAAAACTATTATAGTCTAATCATATTGTACAATCGTGAATGTGCTATTTATCTATTTAAATCCGGTGCAATGTAATTATTCTTACCAATGATTTAAACCTTTTAGGGTCATGTTCATCACGTTATGAATCCAGATCCATATCGTGGAGTCTTTGGTGCAGATGCTGCTAGTTATGCAAAGGATGTGCAAGATCATATTGATTATGGAACTTCAGGAAAAGTTGCTGGATTCATAGCTGAAACCATTCAGGTATATACAATTTATATCATGTTTAGGTTTAAGTTTAATTTTTAAACCGGTGTTAAAAAACATCCCATTGGCTTTTCTTTTTGTTTTGTTTACCTTCTGTTCATGACTTATGCTAGGGAGTTGGAGGAACAGTTGAACTGGCACCGGGGTATTTGAAACTTGTTTATGACATTGTACATAAGGCTGGTGGTGTCTGCATTGCTGATGAAGTTCAAACTGGTTTTGGCCGAACAGGAAGCCATTATTGGGGATTTGAGACACAGGGTGTCATTCCTGATATAGTTACCATGGCAAAGGTCTATACCATCATCTCATTGTTTGTTTTACCATTTCGTGAAGTGCAACATATTTGTATCTTATGAGGTCATAATGCATTATTATTTTCTAGCACAGCCTCTTGTTTTTTCTTTATTTTGGGGTATAAGATGTTTTGTTATTGTGATGTTTCCAAGTATATACTTTTTCTGCCATATTTCATTGTATATTCTCTTTTGTTCTAACTTCTAAATCGTCTGCATTATATTCTGTCATATCATATCTAGTGTTAATTTGTATCAGGGTATTGGCAATGGTCTGCCATTAGGAGCTGTAGTTACAACTCCAGAAATAGCTAGTGTGATGGCACAGAAGATTCAATTTAATACGTTTGGTGGGAACCCTGTCTGTTCTGCTGGTGGACTTGCCGTGCTCAGGGTTCTTGATAAGGAGAAGCGTCAAGCTCACTCTGCTGAAGTTGGCTCTCACTTGCTTGAGCGTTTGAGAGTGCTTGAGCAAAGACATGATAGTATGTTGTCTTGAGTTTAACATCCCCAAAATCATTGGGGTCTAATTGATTCTCTTTTCACTTTTTTATCATTTTAAAATATGTTTTCTAAAGCAATTCCACACCACTCAACAATTAATTTCTTATTAAAAATCTTGTTGTACACAAACAAGGCCTTAGATTTTTGTAGTACACTGATTTTACATTTCCACATTCTATCTAACGCATGCTTTATTAGGCAGGGACATGAACTTTTGATTGATTATTCTCATTATCATTGCATATATAATGTGTCAGTTATCGGAAATGTGAGGGGAAGAGGCTTAATGGTGGGGGTAGAGATGGTTACTGACCGTAAAGACAAGACACCTGCAAAGGCTGAAACTGCTGTTGTGTTTGAAAAACTTAGAGGTTAGACCAAAACCAGTTCATGACTATGAAGTTTTCTTTTCCAAATTATGACTCCTAATGATTCATTTGTTTGTTGTATACACATTGTAGAGCTTGGTGTTCTAGTGGGAAAAGGAGGAATCCATGGAAATGTTTTCCGGATTAAGCCACCAATGTGTTTCACCAAAGATGATGCAGGTATAATATAATATACATGCAGCTTCCACATTTTATATTTTGAAGCTTCTCCCAGCACTGTCATTTCAATGAGTGTGGTTCTTGTGTGCAGATTTTCTTGCGGATGCCTTGGACTACTCTTTGTCAAAGTTGTGAGGAGATGAATGAAGGCAACAAGTTTAGTTTCCCAGAAACGAATCAGCTTGAATAATGAATGTAATGTTCTCCAAGTTGCGAAGTGAGGGTGTTCCCCTCCTTCACTGAATAGAGTAATGTTTGCACATCAAAAGGTTTGCTTTCAAAAAAGTGCAATTTGTGTTTAAATCCATATAAGACAAAATCAATGACTTGCACGAACGAATAGGTTCTTCTTACGGCGCGTTTGGTGGCGCATCATATCAAAACGTGAATCCACTATATACGAGACTTAAAACGTCAAACCTAACACATGTAATAGGTTCTGATTTTAGTTTTTATACTAGTTTGAAACCCGTGCCTACGCACGGTTTTTTTTTTTTATATTAGTTTATTAAATTAAAAAGATTTGAGTTATATGTATTATATTATTAATAAAGTATTTTTATAGTTTATCTTATATATTAATATTATTTTAATCTTATTAATAATATATTTAATTGTATGGTGTATATAGTAGGAGGAATGATTTTAATACAAACTAAAAAGTAAAATTTAATGTTTTATATTGTATTTGAAAAGATCAAAAGTTTGATTAAAAAATTTAATTTTGAATACTATTATTTGGTATCTAAAGAGAATAGTTGTATCATAAAGATAATCTACATTTTTCATATAATAGAAATTTTATTATATAAAAATTATGTAATAAATTTAAATATAAATATTTATATATTTATCATGTATTTTAAAATATAATTCTTCATCACGTAAGATTTAATAAAATATTATATGTATTGTATATATTTATGATAATAATATTGTGGGATTATGTTGTGCTGGAAGTGTACTTTATTTTGTGTGTAATTTATAATAACAAATTAATTTGTACTAAAATATGTATCACTGTTTACAAATTTAACTTAAGTGCTATTTTGAATAAATAAATTTAAATATTTAAAATAATCAATTTTAAGTGATAATTTTATTATTTGTTTCAATTCTAAAGGTGAAATATTAAATATTGAGTTATATGTGTATGAATATTTAAAATTACGATGCAGGTTAAAAAAAGATATGCATGAATTTGATTTCAAAAAGTGGAATTGAATTAAGTTTTGTAAAAAATTAATTTGGGTTTTATAGATCTAAATCCAAATAATTGGATCACATTACTCTGTTTTAAATCCATACTTTTTAAAACAAAGTTTGAATGTTTATAATTTAGTTTATTCAAGTTTTATTTTTATTTTTTTCAAATTCAGTTTTTAAGTACAATTTTATTGCACTTTCATATATAATGATTATAGTCTCTTATTTGCATTTTTAGTCAATAAATATAAATATAAATATAAATATTGATAAATTGTCCGTTAATTTGAGATTATAACTTTTTTTATTATATTATACTTTGTGTATATCACTTTAAATACAATTATATACATAATAACTTGGATTTCTCTAGTTTATAGATACATTAAATACAATTCCT
>Ga0209489_104683_pt1 | contig 24888 bp, 14 predicted proteins | sample SiratrowhiteBW_FD_187527 | JGI IMG/M metagenome (GOLD analysis project Ga0209489, IMG submission 187527) | Root nodule microbial communities of legume samples collected from California, USA - Siratro white BW (SPAdes) (version 2) | ecosystem: Host-associated > Plants > Roots > Nodule | place...
TATATATATTTTTTATATATATATATATATATATATATATATATATATATATATATATATATATATATATATACTAACCAATATTGTGTGACTTGCAGGTTGGTCTGAAGCTGGCTTCAATTTCACCATCTGACTTGTATTATGACATGGAGTATTGTGTGGATTACTCTACATTCCGCAACATACCAACAGGTGTGTCATTAAGGAGCACTAGATGCTTTTGGTCATCAGCTTCTATATGTTTAGTTTTTCTAAAGAAGGGAAAGCCTTTAAGATTTGTAACTATTATATTTATCATTTGGCAGTAGGTGACAACTTCTGTATGCAGACATCTATTTTGACATTTTCATGCATAAAATATTAATTACTAAAGTAATTTTTACCTTCATATTTATAAGCACAAATAATTTTACTAGTCAATGAACATGAAATTATTATTACTAGATAAAACATTATACCCTTCTGTCTTTCAATCCTAGAGATTATACTTTTACTCTTATTATACTCTTTTAAAAGTCAGAACAGAAATTAATTACTCAAAACAACTTAAAAAGGAAATTACATTATATAGCAAAAGTTTGGAGGCTGACTTCAAGTCCACCAATGTGGGACTTCAAGTCTAACTTAAAATCTGTCTACTCCCTTATTGATATTATGGTCTTTTAGAAATATAAGTAGATAATGAAGAGAAAAGACTTAATATGTTCTTGTATACTATTATGGTTTACACTAAGATGTGAAATGTTAACAAAGCTTAAAATACTCATCCTCATTTATACTAATAATCTTAATAAGGAAACAAAGTACAAAATATTAGAAAATATGATGTTTGAGATCTCACATCGCTAGAGATATGGTCAAATTATAAGATATAGTTGGGTGCAAACTTTAATTTACTAAGCCGGTTTTTAAGGTTAAGTTAGACATAAATTTCATACTTTAATATGATAACAAAGTCATTAAGAGTCTATCTTCTGCCGGTTTTTGTGAGATTGATTTAAGCTTAAATTCTACTACCTACTGCTCTCTAAATTATTTAAAGATATAATATTGATATTATGAGATGTTTCAATTCAAACACTTGCCCTTAAAGTAACTAAGCTTCCTATGTATATACAAACCCTTTTAAAATATAACGTGGGTTCTACTAAGTGTGTATGAGGTAACTAATAGTTCTCCATTGGTGGGTATTAGTTGAGTGAATTTGGTTTCTCACATTTTACAAATCATGTGTCCACAACAGAGGCTGGAAAGTGGATGAATTAGGCCTGCAGTGAAGTCTAGATTCTCATGATATCAATGAATGTTGACAGTGTTAACTGTAGAGATATTTCAACACCCCATGTCATATTAATACTTTGTTTCTAAGTTTCATTTGTTCTTATGTGATCAACATTAACATTTATTGCTATCACGAGTCTTCAAATATATGTTCTTTTAAGATATTAAGAGTCTATATCGCCTTTGATCATCCCTTAAGACTAATGAGTTATCACCACCTTCTGTTCTCAACAGATGTCTCTGCAGTGACAGAGAGTCTACCCTCTACTGAGCTGTCCAAGAAAGAATTATCATTACTGGATCTCTATTCTGGCTGTGGTGGCATGTCAACTGGACTGTGCTTAGGTGCCAAAACTGCATCAGTTAACCTTGTCACGGTATTATGAATGAAATGCTTCTGTGATGAAATTTTTCCTATTTATGGATTTCATGGAATATCATCTATGATAAACTTATCTTGCTTTGGTTGCTGTTTTTTCTCAGAGATGGGCTGTTGATAGTGACAGGTCAGCCAGTGAAAGCTTGAAACTAAACCATCCGGAAACTCATGTGAGTGCTGACAATCTTCTGCTACCACAAAGATATTTGATTGTAACCGTTAACAGCAGAGATAATATATTCCTTCATTGTATAGGTGCGAAATGAATCTGCTGAGGACTTTCTGGAATTATTAAAGGAGTGGGAAAAACTATGCAAACGGTATAACACCACTGTTGCAGAAAGAAAACTTCCATGTCGATCCAATTCAGGAGCAAAGAAAAAAGAAGTTGATGATATTTCTGCTACTGAATTTGAAGTTTCTAAGTTAGTTGATATTTGCTTTGGTGATCCCAATGAAACAGGCAATCGTGGTCTATATTTTAAGGTAATAAATCCAATGTCAACTTTTGGGTATTCAGTTTTTGTCTCATTAAACTTTATTTTCATGAAATCATGTTTATACGTATTTGCTTACTTGCTGCTAGATAGTGATATTCATGTGACCCTCAACCTCATACTTGCAATTTTGTCAAATTTAATTGTATAAGCTAATTACATAATTCTCTAATAGAAGAAGATGATATTTGTAGATTCTAAAAGGGCATCCAAGCTTGTGGCGACTATTTACTGTACATTGAAAAAATGTCTTCACTGTCCATGGATTGTGTGTTTAAATGAGCTTAGCATAAGGTGATTTCTTATGATTGGTGGAAGTTGTATAAATGTTAGCGAAAATTATAGCATGGGTTTTCATTACATTACGCTGAGCTTTTCTGTTAACAGAAGTGAAATAGAATGTTTGGGCTCTATAAAACCAGTGTTTTTTTTTTTTTTCACAAATCTCAGATCTTTTTGTTTTTATGGATTGTTTGGAGACCTCTAGCTGTCATGAGAGACTAGGCAGGCTTCATTTGTAGAATTTTCTCTTTTAAAGATTTTTAATTTTAGTACTACCAACTTTATAACATCGGCCCCTTTAACAGGGAAAAATTGTTCCTTTACCATGTCATCTTTTAATCTCTAATAGCATGATTGGGTTACTGTTCTGGAGAGGTAAACCTATGTTGGAAGAAGGAGAATTCGTTATTTTGAGTTAAAGTAATTTTGGGAGGATTCCTATGGTTATTCAAACATAGGCTAAAAATGTTTTGGTTCATAAATTGATGATGTTTGCATTCTCATGGTTGTTTCATAGGTGCATTGGAAGGGTTTCAGTACAAGTGAAGACACTTGGGAACCAATTAAAAGCTTAGGGTATGTATTTCTCTATTCTTTTCAATTTGGTTGATGATATTACACAATCTGGGTGCATCAGTACTTATTTATGTATTCTTGTAGTCAGTGTAAGGAAAGCATACAGGATTTTGTGAGAAAATGGATGAAATCAAAAGTCTTGCCTCTTCCTGTAAGTTGTATTATTTATACTGTACATAGGGTAAAATCTCGATGGATTCTGCATTTTAAATAGAGCTGTTGCTTAAAATTATTTCAGGGAGAAGTTGATGTTATTTGTGGGGGTCCTCCTTGTCAAGGAATCAGTGGATATAATCGCTTTAGAAACTCTGAGTCACCATTGGATGATGAAAGGAATCGTCAGATTGTGACTTTCATGGACATAGTGAAATTTTTGAAGCCTAGGTATGTTTTAATGGAGAATGTTGTTGACATATTGAGATTTGACAAGGGTTCACTTGGAAGATATGCATTAAGTCGTTTAGTGCATATGAAATACCAAGCAAGACTGGGAATCATTGCTGCTGGGTGTTATGGTCTTCCACAATTTCGGTTGCGGGTTTTCTTGTGGGGTTCTCATCCTAGTGAGGTCAGTTTTAAAGTTTGGTGATAGATAAAGTTGACAAATGTACAACTGAATACAAACATATCTCCCTCTATCTTAATATCTATTTCGAAGAACATGCTTATGTTAATTCACCCAAATTTACCAGAAAGCATGTCTCTGTCCATCAATGTCTTCAACAAGCTTGCGATAATTATTGTCATATATGTGTAACATTCCTTATTAAACCATAATGACTAGGTTCTATGAGAATCTAACTATTCATTAAGATCTAATTCCATTATAGTGGTTCCATTTGGGTTGTTTCGGTCCTTCTCTATCTGTTATTGGGCTTTCCTTCATCTAACCAACTCTTCTAACTGAAGCTTGTATTGATACTTTTTTCACTTGTTCACCCCTTAGGTGCAATTTAGGTGATATTCCCGTGTTGTCTCTAGTACATGCACACTTGATCTTTCTTAATCTACTGCTTACGAATTTCACATTCTCCTCTAGTCATTTTCAAATAATTGCAGCTGTTGGGCTTTTATTGCCGAAGATATAATACCATTTAAAATGCTACTAGTTATTGTTGTGTAATAAAAAAATTCTTTATAGCTTGAAAACACCTTTCGTTCACAAATAACCCTTGAATTATATCTCCATTCATCCACTAACTGAGAATCCTATGGTTCACATCTCATTTTTATTTTTCTTTCATATTGTAGTCAAGATATTTGAATTGTTGGGCCAACATGCCACACTCCAAGCGGTCAGCCCTAGGGATGTAGGTGAATGTCATAAAGCCATTTAACTGTTGTTATCCCTAGCATGCTTTGGTTACGACTTCTTTGGGAGTTTCCTTAACTATAATTTTAAGGGTGGAGATTTAGTCACACGTTGACTAGAGAGATGTGACTTAAAATAGAGTTTATAAAGTTTTGACATGCCAGTTTTGCAGATTGAGTTATTTAAAATGATATCAAAACTTATCCTACATCTGTTATTGGACCACTTACCATATTATCCATGCATACATGTTGAGCGTGAGGGAGTATATGGGGAAAACCCAAGTCTCATTAACTAGAGGTATAGCTAAAATAAAGTTGTATATAAGTGGGATAACCCTTTTCTCATAAGTTGGTATTGTGGGGTTAGACCAAATTTAAATCTTCTCAATCTATCACATGTTTAGTCCAGGTCAGTGAAAAACATACTAAGATCGTTGTTTGTTTCCTCCAATACCTTTATATAAACCTAACAAAATTTACATTGCTTCCTTGGTTGACCTGCCCATTGTAAAATCATATTGGTTATCTGAAAGTTAGGCGAGTCTTTTCTTAATCCTTATTGGAATGGACTAACGCATGCTCAAGGAAGGAGGATTGCCCATGTTTTATAACAACTAAGGAGTATTCTAGTCATACATTTTTCCCTTTGACCAGATATATGGAGTATGAATTTGTTAAACTAGACATTGTTGCTCAACAATAAGACTGGATAGACTTTGATAGAATAACAGAAACATGTTGGGCTTGATTTTCCTAAAAGCTTGTTCAAAGGAGGAGGACTGCTCATGCCGTGGAGTATTCTAGCCATATTTTTAGCTAATGCATTGCTTGATTGTTGTAATTTTAGATCCTAGAACAGACCTATTAGAAAAAGCCCAAGATAAAATATTTCTAAATATCTAACAACATTCAAGAAATGCATCAGTGCACACTTATGGGTAGCAACCTAAACTTAAATATAAATATTTGTGATGCATAGCTACATATAGGAAAAAAGACCATGAAGATGAACTCAACTATGGTGCAACTTAATGCATAAAAGATTAAGTTAGGAGAGGAGTACAAAACAAAAAGAATTATACTACCGAAGGAGTAAGCCTTCTCAGAGTAACTGGGTTGCAAATAAAGGCATGTAGACAATAAACCAACCATGTGATTGAACTGAAGCCCAAACATGAAATTTGGATGGGTTCTCCTTTGAATTTGGACATACGACTAAACACAACTCCAAAAAACTACATTGTAAGGAGAGGATTGCGTAAGCTTTATAAGCTCTCTTAAAGTCACATTTCTGGTTGAATTGAAACCAAACCACTTCCATTGAAGCTACAATTAAGGCAACTCCCAATGAGTGTTCGACTATGGCAGGTTAGGGATGTCTACAACAAAAGCAACTTTCCAACATTCTCCCTCACGTCTAGGGCTACTTCATCCTGAAAAATTGACTTGTTAAGATGTTAGGTTCCTAAGTTAGATGATAGAAATCCATTCACACCGAAATTACCACAATTATAGAAAATAGAGAATTTTCTTATTAATTCTCTAAACAAGCATACACCTCAAAAGGTTACAAAGGAGATGCTTCTTTTCACATAGGATAAAACATGTCTACACATACCACATTCCAAAGTCCCTTCCTCCTAATCCGGTTGGTCTTTAAATAGACCAACCCATCCTAACAACCAAAACTGCCCTGTTCCCTTTTGTATTTAAGTTTCTCCTAACATAAAATTTTCATATTTTCTCATTTCCTATTGGCCTAATATAAGATGAGTACTACTTAAGCTTTAAAAGTTTGCTTTAAGCCATATCTTTAATTGATGTGAGACAAAATCACTCTCTTGAAGCTACGTTTAAGGCAGTTCCCAAAGAGGCCACCACTAATGCCAGTTAGGGATGAATGCAATTAAGGACTCTTTTCAATAACAAAATTACTATTTTCTATAAGGTTTAATATAATCCCTTAAATTCATCATCAAATCCTAGATGACGACTAATGCAAATCCTAGAGGACGACTAATGTGGGCTAATGTCTCGTGTGGTTTATGATGGAGAAATAACTTTGTGCGTAGAATTATTAATAAAATATTGAATGTATATGAATTACTTGCAACCCTTTTTTATTAATTTTCAACAATTAAGATTACTTTACCGTTGCTCGTTTTTCCCCTTTGCACATTGTTCTGTCTCTTATGCTCCTCCCTCTGCCTCTTTGTTTACTCTCTTATCTGTGCGCCCCTACTGGAGCATGGCCACCATTCTTTTTCTATTCACTTTTCTGCTTCTCTCTGTAGCCTCTCCTTCCGTCGTACTTCATTCCTTTCCGGTAAAAGACATTGTGGCTGCAATGGCGCATCCGCAATATCTGCCTCGCAATCGCACCCTCTCTCTTCCTTTCCACCCCTTTTGTACCCCTTATCAATCTGCTGCATGATTTGTAGCTGCGTCTTTATCTTCATGAACATTGAACATTCAATGCATGCCTGAAAAATAAAAAAAGCAGACATTTATAAATCGAACCACCTTTTCTTTCTCCTTGGAAATGAAGAAAGGGGAATTTTACATTTCGATGGTTCCACTGGGATTGGTTTGTTTGAGGGCCTCGTTGAAGTCGTGGTTGTGGAGTAAGACAAGTTTGGTGGAGAGTCCGCGAGATCATTGGTTGTGGAAAAAAAAGTGGAAAAGACTAAGATAAAGAAAGAAGACAATGCCGTTGGAAATCAACAACGGGAAACGGTGTAGAGCGGTGAAAGGGAAGAAAGAAAGATGCAGGGATAGCGTGGGAGTGATGGAATGATGTGTCACGGACTTGACAATACACTGGACACAGGCAAATCTAAATAAATTATTATTTTATTGTTATATAATATTTTATTGAATATATGAAAGAATAATTTTCCTTAGTAACTAACCAGTTAAAATAATTGGTAACTCTAACCACACGGACTAGGTGCTGGAAAACCTATCCAAATTTTGTACGAAAAGTATACTTCTTATGTTTCAATGGTTTGAAGAAATTTTATAGCTTACCCAAAATAATGGAGAAAATGTCATTATTTTATGATTTGTTAATTGTTAATCTTTCGCAGGTTATACCCCAATTTCCACTGCCAACGCATGATGTTATCGTTAGATACTGGCCTCCACCAGAGTTTGAGGTATTGATCCTCATGCGTAATTCTATAATCCTATACTGTCTTCTATATTTTTCACTGGTTTTGGATTTACATGCAGCGCAATGTTGTTGCTTATGATGAAGACCAACCTCGTGAATTAGAGAAAGCTACCGTTATTCAAGATGCAATCTCTGATCTTCCTGCTGTACTGTTCTTCGTTCTTCTCTTTTTTTTTCATTTTTTTATTTTTTGTTTTGTTTGGGTTGCTTCTCTAGAGTGAGTTTATTTCTTAACTGTAAAAGTAAGAGTACCCTTCATTTATGTTAAGTGCTTGGCGACGTTAACTCACTAAGATTGCAAGGAGGATACACCCTTTTCTCACTTTAAGCACTTTAGATGAGCATTTCTTTATGTTTAACAGTGTTCCGCGTGACCAAAATAGTTCAATATTACAGGTCATGAACACGGAAACTCGTGAAGAAATGCAATATCGGAATCCTCCAGAAACGGAATTTCAAAGATATATACGGTCAACTGAGTATGGTAATAGCGCCTCCTTTGAGTACATAATTTGTGACGAGTCATAAGATCGCGTCTTTTATATGGTTTATTTTTTAACCGCTACGTTTCTTTCGTGATTTTGACTCTTCATTCATATCTGCAATATTAAAATGTAAAAAAAGAAGTTTGAATTTTATTTGTTCCAGATTCAAGCTATTAAGTTTAGTTGATTTGAGTTCTTCACAAGCACGAGTATTACTATGTTTTATTTGTAGTCATTTTATATTTTTTTTTTTCCTTTTAGTTCTTCTCTTGTGTATTTTGGCAATAGATCTTTGGACCAAACATCCGCTGATCTTTTGTTTCCTTCTTGTTCATTGAGTAGAGATGACTGGGTCAAAATCATATGAAACAACAGAGAAAAAGCCCGTACTGTATGATCACCGTCCCCACACTTTGTCTGAAGATGACTACCAACGTGTTTGTCAAATTCCAAAACGCAAGGTTTGTAATCTAGATTAAGTTCATGTGTTACACCTTTGATCCGTTCCTTTTTCACCCTTACATTTAATACGACTGTAGGGTGCAAATTTCCGTGATCTGCCTGGTGTAATTGTTGGAGCTGACAATGTGGCAAGACGACACCCGACAGAGAATCCGATGCTGCCATCTGGAAAGCCATTGGTGAGTCTTTATGTTTGTCACTGGATAGTGGTTTATCTATTCTCATTTATTTTATATGCATGTATCTGTTGCTATATGATTATTGAAACAACTCCTGATTAAAGGCATTTTGTAAAAAATAGCTAATAATAATAATATGAGGTATTCAATATTGATTCTTATAATAAGGACCAAATAAAATTTTGTTCTTGTAAAAAGGACCAGAGAGAGTACATAACTGTATTGGATCTTCAATATTCGCTATACACGTTTTAAATTTAATGCTTTTGTAAGGAAATGTACGAAGAAATTTATATATAGCATCCAAGATTTCATGATATTGTTCCAATCTGTATGAGCATTTGTTTAGAAAAAAGAATGTTGTTGAATGTTTATGGTTTCTTCAAGCAGTTGAAGTTAAAAGGGTTTTGAATGGCATGTTATCTGTTTAGCTTTCTTAATTCATACCTAGAATAGCATGAGGTCAAATTAATCTTACCTGACTATTCTGTGTGGTCTCAGATCCCAGATTATTGCTTCAACTTTGATCAAGGGAAGTCTAAGAGGTGATTATTTCAATAAAGTAGTAATCTTGCTTTGCTTCATTTGCATGACTTCTAATCTGTATTTTCACATATATGCAGGCCATTTGCACGGTTGTGGTGGGATGAGAATCTTCCTACTGCACTAACCTTCCCAAGTTGTCATAACCAGGTCTTCCCCCGGTCTATGATTTGTTAAAGAAATCACACAAATTGATTTCTTCTTATATATCTGAAAATCTTGTAGGTTGTACTACATCCGGAGCAGGATCGAGTGCTCACTATACGAGAATTTGCCAGACTACAAGGATTTCCTGATTATTATAGATTCCAAGGGACTGTGAAAAAGAGGTACAAAACCATTGTTTAATGAAAATTTAAAATAAACTTAAATATGTTTCAATGCCTAAAAAAAATATACAAAAGGTTTGATTTTAATCCCTTCAAAAATTGGATTTTGGTTTGTATCCCTGATTTTTTAAAAGTGAGCATTATCATAGGTTTTCACATCAAAAGGAACCAAAAAAAGTGCTGTTTCTGAAAAGAAAGGATACAAACCCAAATTTAGCATCTTTAGAAACGTAGCGAAGGAGGCATTTTAGAATCGGTTAGTTTGTTTGCATGAAGCATATGGTATGTCTGTAGTTTCACTTAATGGTGTGTATTGTTTTTCTTATGATATTATAATTTGTAGGTACTGTCAAATTGGAAATGCAGTTGCCGTTTCTGTTTCACGGGCTTTAGGTTATACCTTAGGCGTTGCTTACAGAAAGCTCAGTGGAAATGAGGCACTTGTAGCCCTCCCTTCTAAGTTCTCTCACTCTCATTATCTTCAGTTGTCTAAAAATCAGCCTCCCAACACTGAGTAGCATTCGTCCTAGTATTTTCCCTTCATTTCATTATAGCCAGCGTTTTTATTTCAAGTTATTGCTCAGGAATTCTCCTTCTACCCTGTAAACTCTCCTCAACTACTCCACTTAACTTCAATTCACAACTTTATTTATTTACATTTCTCTATGTTCAACATTTTATTTGAGAGTGAGTTTTTAAACCTGCATTTCTTAATAATCAACATGATAATGAGAAAAGACAAGGATTGAAGACTTAAGAGAGAACAAAACTTTTGGTGGTGAGAATAGCTATAATGTTTAAGGGAATAAAGAGTTAGAAGTACTTCATGAAATCATGTATGTGTTTACTAACATTGTCACTTCACTAGTGGAAACATTCACCGAATTTATTAGATTATCTTTCGTAAATACTTTAGATTGGACTTTTCCATTTCTTGATTAATGGAGTTTCTTGAAAACAAACAATCTATAAGTGTGTGAACCAATCCAATCTAAGTGCTTTTAGATTGCAGAACAAATAGATCGGACCAAATTGTTCTGCTTCAATTTATCACTATTTTTTTGAACTGGACCTAACACATTTTATAGGCCATTTAAGCTAACTCATCGAACTAAACCTATTTAATGTATATTATCCTATCCTACACTATACACATCATATCTCTTTTTCAACTCCCACTACAGTCTCTCTCTTTATTACGTACTACTATTAGAAGTGATTCTAGAGATGTCACTATTTTCCTTTCTTATTAGGTGACATTTTAACATCCATTAAACAAAATATATCTACTTGACAACTTAAAATAATAATACAATAATATGTTAATTATATTTATTTTAATTTTTAACTTAAAATCTTAATATGTATTACTATGTTGTAAAGTGGATGTATTTCTTTTAAAGGTATCAAAGGATTATTTTTTTTTATTTTATTTGCCTCTTTTTTCTCTCCTTCCTCTTTGTTGTTACCTACCTTCCTTCTTTGTTGTTTTCAATCCGCCATCCACTAAGAGCTTGTTTGTTTCTAATAATTTAAAGTTATCTAACAAAAAAAGTGATGAAAAATACGAAAACCAAGGTGTAAAATCAAGAAAAATAAAAGAACAATATTTGTTGTAAACTTTTCATTCTCTGTTGCGTAAAATGTGTGGAAAGTTTCAATCTATAATTAAATAAAATAATGAATTAGATTATAATTAAGTAAAAGATATTTAGAAATATGTATTTTAAAATAATAAATAATTAAAAATATATATAATAATTTGAGAATGCTAAAGTAATTAATAAAATTAATTCAATTTTTTGTTAATATATGGGATGAACTAACCATTGATTTTATAACACACTTACCTATATCTTATGATCACACGGTCATCTGGGTAGTCTGTGATAGATTATCCAAATCAACCCACTTCATCACCCTTCCCACAACTTTCACCGCCACTAATTTAGCTAACCGTTTTTCTGTTGAGATTTACAAGTTACTTAGAGTTCCTAAGGTTATCATTTTTATCAAGACCCCTTGTTTCTAAGTCATTTTTGGAAGGAACTTTTTCATGTACAAGGCATAAAACTAAAATTCAGCATAACATACGATCCACAAACTGACAGTCAAACCAAAGTTATCAATCGAAGTTTAGAAGCTTACCTCAGATGTTTTAACAATCCTAGAAAATGGTACTGATACTTGCATCTTGTTGAGTTTTTGTACAACTCATCATATCATTCCGCCATCAAAACTACCCCTTTTCAAGCTTTGTACAGATGACCTCCACCCATGATACCTGACTACATTCCAAGAACGATTATCGAGCCCAACCTTGATACAACATTACAAGAACGTATCCAAATGCTCCACCAATTGAAGGTCACACTATAGAAAACTCAGTAGCGCATGGCGTAGACAACAAACTGATCACGACGCCACCATAACTTCAACAAAGGCAATTGGGTCCTTCTCCAACGACATGCATATCATCAAACGTCCCTCACATCCAAGGCTCATCACAAGCTCTCAAGAAGATTCTAGAGTCCTTACCTCGTCAAACATCACATCAGCGAAGTTGCCTACGAACTTGTCCTCCCACCATTGTCTCGTATTCGTCATGTTTTCCACATTTCTCTACTACAACCCTACAATGGCCAAACACCATGCCCAGCGTTCCACTATCCTCAAGAATAAGCCTCTCCATCTTCATCACACCCACTTCCCACACTCTTCTCAAGTTCTAAACTAACTCTCTCTTTCTCCACTTCACAACTCACATTTAGTACAAATTCACCTAACATACCTGATTTCGCTTCATTCGTTGACATGTGTTTTCCATCAATGGCTCACATTCCATCGCAACAACTTACTACCTCACTTACTCTTACCACTTTAATCCAAAAGCTAGTTGTAAACCATCTTCCCAGTTCTACCACAATCCAAAACCTTCTTTCTCTAACTAATGAAAATGAGCCCTATAATTGCAACCCAACTAAACCACCAATGCACTCTTCTAGTGGGCCTTCCATGCACCCCTAATAGGCCTAATTTATTTCCATCATAAAACCCCCTAAAACCTTTTCCGTAGCCCAAACCACTTTCCACGAAAACCAAACCACTCACCTAACAAACATAAAGACCCATAACCCAACCCTTCTAATAATCTCATCTATTAAACTTGAAGACAAGGTTCTTTCACAATAAGCGACAATTGATAGTAGGCCCAGAGCAACAAGGCCCATAAAAAAAATCATCAAAGCCCATAAGATTTAAAGATTTCATCTAGAAGAATGAGTTGTGTTGTATCTTTCTATTATGCTTATCCTATAGGGACTAACTGACAAGTGATCCACGGGTTTTTATAAAACTCGTCCTTATAAGAAAATGGCAGAGAATACAACTTGTAGTTTTTTCTTTTTTTTCAGTTATTTTTTAGTTTATCTCTTTGGTTGTGCCCCTTCCTTTCTCCTCTCACAGTAACATATTATAAGATCATATAATCCTCCCCTCTTTCTTATTTATTTGACATGTAGAGACAACATAATCCAAATTAACAATGATGAATGTGGTCGTGTTAAATAATAAGGTCGTCATCGTTGTTGTTCGAGAATAACTAAATAAGATGATAGTGTGATGCAAACCCATCATGGACTCAAAAGTGTTAAACATGAACTCCTTGTAGTGGTTTTTGTTAAAATCCAACAAATAAACTATATTATTACGTTGAAAGTGTTAGCAAAGACCATGAAAAACCTGTTAGAGTGGTTATACATGTAAAGTCGGCCTAGGTCATAAGACATGACCCTAACTTTTATGGCCAAGGCCGAAAAGGTCAATAAAAAAACCTATAACGCCAAAATGTTAATAAAAGTTCCATGAGTTAGAACCAACCCATGGATATCTTTTAAAGTAAAAACTCTTAGGCAATTGCTTCCTGTACCCCATAAAATTTTCAAAATCCCAATTGTACCCTTGATAGTGTTATATGAAAAGAGAGGTGTATTGTGATTGAAGATGAACTGAGGCGACTCTGGTGGCGGTGGTAGAAGTAAATAGTGGTGCTTTTTCTCTAACAACTTGTTTGCATAGGAGCTTGGGTTATTTTAGAGGTAAAAGAAGGTGGTGTGGGTAAGTTTTGTGTATTTTTACGCATTGAGATACATTACAGGCTTTCAGAAATCAGGTTTTGAAAGAGATTTCTGGAACAAGTATTCCATAAGTCATTTGTGAGGTGTAGGGTGTCTTCTAGAAAGGGCTTTTCGGAAGTCAAGAAATACATTCTGGAAAGGACTTTATGGAAGTCAAAAAAGACATTCCGAAAAGGTCTTTTTGAAAGTCAAAACATACCTTCCAAAAAGGGCTTTCTAAAAGTCAATACGGGTTGACAATTGTATTTCGGAAAGGGCGTTCCAAAAGTATTTATTTGCATTCCAGAAAAGACTAAATGAAAGTGTATTTTTTCATTTCGAAAATGGCTTTTCGGAAGTTTTTTTTTTGTGTTCTAGAGAGGCATTTCTGTCTTTTTTTGTCAATGATAGGGTGTAGGAAGTAAATGATGGGGTGTAGGAAGCCACTGTCGAACTCTTATATAAAAATTAAAATGAACAATATTGCTTAAAAAAAACTTTATACACATGAAAAATATTTATTCAATTTAAATCCAAACCTAGCATGGGTAAAGTTGGGTCGAGTTTAAGTCATGTTAGGTCAGGGTAATACCATGTCAAACTAGTTGAGATGGGTTCAAGTCATGTCGTGTCTAGGTCAGACTGAGATGGATCGAATTCAGGTCAGATCGAGTTAGGCCTGACCCAAGTTGTGTAGAGTTGAACTCTACACAAGTTAGGACAAGTTAGGTCATGTTAAGTCAGGTTAGGTTAAGACAAGCTTGACTCATGTTCAGCTAATTTAGGTTAGACACATGTTGACCAAGATTGCCACACCTAGGTTAGGTCGAGTCGGTGGAGCACAGTCTACCGAGTCAAGTCGAGTTGAGTTAGACTCACATCATGTTAGGTCTAGATCAAGCCATGGTTGATTAGTTTATGCATAGTGTTGAGTTAAGTTGAACCTACATCACGTTGAGTTAAGTCGAGCCCACTTCGAACCAGTTGAGTCGAGTCGACCCGAGTCAAACACACCTCGGATCGAGTCGAGTGGGACGCAACTTGGGCCAAAGTCACCTTGAGTAGAGTTTAGTCGGTGTCATGTCGAGCCAAGTCAAGTTAGGTTGAAACATCAAGCTAAGTAAAGTCAGACCCATGTCAAGTAGAGTTGAGTCGGGCTCATATTAGGACGAGTCAAGTTTAGCCCATGTTAGGTTGAGTTCTCGGGAGAAGTCATGATAGGCACACCTCAGGTCGAGTTGAGTGGGGCTCACCTCAAGCAAAGTTAAATTAGGTATACCTCAACACGAGTCAAGTTAGGCTGAGTTTAGTTGGACCCACTTCGAGCCAAGTTGTGTCGAACCCACATTATATTAAGTGTAGTTGGGTCCACATCAACCCAAGTTGATGTAGGCCATGTTAGGTTGAGTTGAGTTGAGTTGGGTCAAGTTAAGTTAAGCTCATGTCAAGCCAAATTTAGATGAAACCATATCAGGTCAGGTTAGCCAAGGTCGGATCCCCGTCAAATAATATCCTATTGGAACGAACCTAAATTAAATTGGATCAAGTCAATCAAGTAAATTGGATCGGTCTAACCTTTTAATTAAGTTCCAAATAATAAAAGTTAATTAAGGACCACTTTATAATCAATATAAAATATTTATAGATCAATTTACAATATTTTATATTTTAAATACTCTTTTTGAAAACATTCAAGAATTAATTGAAGTTTTGCTGTCTCATTTTAGTAAAACTAAATAGTTAAGACCGTCAATTATTGAGTAACTTGTTAGTAAATTATATCCTTTTAAATATAGAAAGAATTAAATAAGAGAGAATGATAGATGTTGATTTAGAATTATCTTATTAAGTTAAAATTATATTAAGTTAAGAAGATCATCATTTGTCAATTTTAAGTTTATTGGTTTAACACTTTTCCTTCCCTAAAATAATTTTTTATAATCTATAAAAAATGTTTTTTCCTTGTTATTTATTTTCTCGAAATTAATTATTTTAAAATAGATTTAGAAACCACATAAGAGTAATAGTGAAAAAATTGTGCATATTCATCCCATGGAAAAATGTCCTAGATTACCTTACGTTATTGATCTTAAATACTATAAAGGTATTAAGAATTAGTTTTGTCATATTAACAAAATGTTAACCAAATAAAAATTTATAACGAATTATGTAATGATTGTCTTAAAATTTCTACGTATGTTAAACGATTGACATTTCAAACTCTTTTGCTTTTAAAGAATACGAATGTTTTGAGATCTAAATATTTAAGAAGTTTTTCTTGAAATAATAAAACATCTTATAAGAAAGAGGTAGAAGAAATTGTATAGGAAAATACTTATCAAGAATGTAAAATACACTTCACCTTTTATTCAGAAAGAAATTTTACATGTATTTGTTTGGAAGGTGTAAAATGAAAATGATAAAAAAAAAATGGTGATATAAAGCTTTGTTTTAGTTAGTGATGATACTTCGAATGAATTTAAGAGAAAAAAATAGGTCTTTCTTTATTAGATTTGCTCATAAAAATGAACATGATAAAACCACTTGTTTGACTTGATACACAATGGAGAGATACTATATCATCTACTCTAAGCTTTTTGTGTGAATTAAGTGATGAAAAATGATAGAATGGAGAAGGAAAAAAAAATTATATTGAAAAACAAGGTTTTTTTTGGATCTAATAAAAAAGAGTTCATTTTTATTTGAAAAGCAGAACTACAACGACCCAAACCCTGGTTAGGGTTTAAGCACATCCCGGCAAAAATGGCGGCAAGGTGTATGATTCTCAGAACCTCGGCAAGAACCCTTTTCCAACATAATCAATCTCCTCTTCAACCCTCTCTCTCTGCATTTCCATTAATCAGAACCCTCCATTCCCTCATTGCCCCACACTCTAACACTACTAAATTTCGTAACCCTTATTCTGGAACCTTCCGAGGCATGGTCTCCGCCCCAGACCCTAATCTCCACGAAGCTCCTTCGCTCGCCCTCGATAATCGCGTTCCCGCTACAGTCATAACTGGGTTTCTTGGCTCTGGAAAGGTGTCCCTTTCCCTTCATTTTATTTTCCTCTGTAGAAAACAGTAACGGTCTGCAAAGAGAAAACCATAAAATTAAAAAAAAAAAAAAAAAAAAAAAACAAAAAAATAAAAAAAAAAAAAAAAACATAAAAGGACTTCATTTCATCACCATAGATAATGCATTGATATGTGTTTTGCTTTTTTTTTCTTGGTCATTTTGAGTTTTAACCAATTGAACAGTTTATAACTGAGTTTTGGGCAATGCAGACTACTCTCCTTAATCATATTCTCACATCTCAACATGGTAAACGGATAGCGGTAATTGAAAATGAGGTATTGAGTTCTGCCCTACCTCTCTTTCTATCAAGTTCTGTGTAATTGGATGATGACCTTGTCAAGTTTAATTGCAAATACTTAATTTCTGCAATTCCACTTATTCTAAATTAGGAGTAATCTTTTTGCTAACTATGGTAAATGTTTTGGACCATATATAACTCATGGCATCGCCTAGGTAGCTTTTTCTAATGATAATGACTAGAGCTGAATTAGTCACTAGCAGTTGTGCTGTTGAAAAGATTATTTGGCGTGTTATTTATTTGAAGTTGGAGCAGTTGTGAAGTAAGCGAAGAATCTGAGTGTTTGGAGTGTTTTAGAGGATTTGCCGTTTTATTTTAAGCTTACTGTTTTATGAATTTGACTCGTTGGTGTAAACGCAGTTTGGTGAAGTTGATATTGACGGGTCATTGGTTGCTAGTCATTCTTCTGCGAGTGAAGAGATTATCATGGTTAACAATGGCTGCCTCTGCTGCACTGTACGAGGGGATCTTGTTAAAATGCTGCTGGAGCTGGTTAGGAAAAAACGAGACAAGTTTGATCATATTGTTATCGAAACAACAGGTTTGTAAATTGCTCTGCTCATGTAGTTAAGGGAACTTAAACATTAGAATCGACATTGGAGGTTGGAGGTTGGATTTTAGTTGCAATTTGAAACTAAATGTCCAAATTGTCAAGTAGCATTATCCTTGTGCGAGTCTGAAATTCACGTTGTTTTGGGAATTTTGGATCTTATGTGAAGAGAAAGTGAATATATTAGTATTTTAGCGGAAGGAATTTTATAAAGAATAGTTTGTAGAACCACGATGAGTTCTTCTCATTCTTATCCTTTTCTTAATGCTTCTATTTCGGAGAACCATAATGAGTTCTCATTACTTCCTTATCTTAATGCAGCAATTGTACTTGTGCTCATCTGAAACCTAAAATTCTTTTATGGATTTTTCCTTCATATTTCTCAATTTGTTTGGAAGCCCAAGGGCGTAATGATAAAATGATGTTCTGTTGTTAGCTTCATTCGTTAGGTGTATGAAACAGTTCAATAGAAAGTTTATTTCAGGGTTTCAAGTTTAAACTTTTTTTCAGGTCTTGCAAAGCCTGGTCCTGTTATTGAAACATTTTGCAGTGATGAACTGGTCTCGCAGCATGTGAAACTGGATGGAGTTGTGACTTTGGTTGACTGCAAGCATGCCATGAAACATTTAAATGAAGTGAAACCAAGATTTGTGGTTAACGAGGCAGTAGAACAAGTTGCATATGCTGATCGTATTATTTTGAACAAGGTATGCTTCTGCCTTTAAGATTCTATGGTAGTATTTATGTGTTCTTTTCTATTTCCTTATTTGTTACGTGCTTTTAGATTCTGATTGTTTTTTATTGCTTTTGCAGATAGATTTGGTTACTGAATCCGAGTTGAATATATTGACTAAGAAAATTAAGGTGAGTTGTGTTACTTGTGGATCCTCTACACATTGTATTCCTTAATTGAACTAGGACGGTAACAAAATTCTATTTAGCAAGTAAAAACGATGATATGTATTTGCGTTAAACTAGGATCATGAAATGAATGTATGTACTTGATTTATACAATATTCATACAGAGCTCAACATATTAGTTCTTCTCTTGTGTTGATTTTCCTATATGGATGGAATATATAGATCTGTAATTTTGTATTAAACTGTAATCCTTGTTCTAGGGAAAATTGTGATAATATGTGATAGCTTTTACAGTAGATGTGCTATTATTATGATATGACTATGATTGTGTATTTGTTTGAGAAAGACGGTAGGGGAGAAATTCAATTATTTTTTATGAAAGGGATCAGATTGATGTCCTTTGATTTTCTTTTATATGTTATTTGATGGATCAAATTGTTTTTGATAAATGAATCAGATTGTTGTTCTTTGATTTTTGTTTGTATATTTTTTTCATCAGCTTCTATTGCATTGTGTATGGATATACTTGGCTTCCCGAGAAATAGTGCTTATGGAAGTAGTTCTTCATTTTTGTGAATTGTTGCTAGCACATCAATGGAATGGCACAAATTACGCAAGCTAAATTTGGATCTGTTGACATAGACTTTGTTCTTGGTGTGGGAGGATATGATCTTGAGAGGTAATATGTGTTCAATTTGTTGTATCTTCTAACATATTTCAAGTCCCATCATTATAGTACTTGATGCATCCCTTCTTGCCATGGCCCCCGGCCCCCTTTCATTCCTAAATAATATGGCTGAGTATGATAAGTCACGATGCATATTTATAAATGTTGTGTATTTTCTATAAAATCATCTATTTTTCAATCCAACGCATGTTTACCGCAGAATTGAATCTGAGGTACCTGGAGAATGTCCATCTTCTTCAAGCCATCGGGGGGATTCTAGACATGGTAATTTTTCTAAACTCTTTTCCACCTTTTTCATTATGTTTTCAATTGTGTTGTTAGCGCATAAAAAAGGTCAATGATACTCAAACAGAGGGTGTTAATGGACAATGTAGAATTGATTGAATACCATTTATCAAGGCGCAAACACTACAATTGCATTATTGCTGGATCCTTCTCTTTTTGAAATACTAATATAGAAGTACTACATAGTGAAGTGGATGCCTTCCAATTAGAAAGTCTAGCTTGTATTTTTGGCGCATTTTATTTAGGACAACAACTCCTTGGCATGGTACTCTCCCGATAAACCTAGGGGACTCCTCTATGTCAAAGTGTTCCTCCATATCAATCATGTAATCATCTGAACAAAGGAAATATCGATCATATAATTATCAGAGCATCTCAAATATTTTCACCAAGGGACCATATATCCAACAAAGCCAAATACCTTAGTAAGTTATTCCTAATTGCCTGTTCCAAAATGAAACAAGGTAATCCAAAATAAAAGAAAACCCTTAAATACATAGCAATAAATAAGCCCAAATTGTAAACCCTATTTATGAAATTAGAAGCCCTAAATAACAGAAGTGGTAAGACAATCGACATTGTTCCCCCTAGATTAGAAGGACGTTCTGAAGATTCAAAATGACTGAAATATATACTGGGGCAAAAGTCCAGTAGACGAAAATCATCTTCTAGGTCTATTATAGTGTCCAAAGTAGGATGTTTCCTCCACTTACAGAGTAATGGTGAAAAATAGTAGCTTAGAGTTTTCATATTAATGAGAACGTCTAAAGCTCATTTGATGACTGAGCGTTAATGGGAACCAAGTCTTTTTGAAGATGTGACACCTGTAGAAAGCATGAAATATACGGGGAATAATAATTAAGGCTGAAGTATTCTTTTGAAAAAAGGTGTTAGATTCTCCATATTGAACACGAGACTAATAGTCATCATATCACCAGGCAAATCAAATTAATATGCACTGGACCTTGATTTAGCTAAAATAGGAAAAGGACTTAGAGCTCTAGTGTGCTACCGTTTAAATAAGAGGAGGGTGAAGGACCTTGATTCTCCATATCACTAGGTAAAGACACCTGTTTAGCATAATATAGACACTGACATTAAAACTGAGCTAAAAAATGCGCCGCATCCATAAGTTTATTAATTACTACTCAAAGCAAGGATATGCCTATGTTGGCACTGGACTCCCCTGCCCCGTGTTCAATCCTAGGTGGAACTCTTACAACATGACAACAACCACAAAAAAGGCTGCACAACTTGTTTGATAAAATAGGTTTCCAGAATATTTTTATGCGTTTGTTCTGTTCTGATGCTGCATGACTTGATCTTTCCAATATATCCACAGAACACGAAGGACATCATCACCATCACCATCATGACCATGTGCATGATTCTGCTGTGTCCAGTGTCAGTATAGTAGCAGAGGGAACTCTTGATCTTGATGAGGTAATTGTTTCTCTTTTTCTTCTTAACCCTTCACAAAATACTCTAAAATTACTGAATTGCTTTGTGTGCATTTGACACTTTATGCTTCAACCTTTATATCATTAGTGCTTTTGTTAATGACTGAACTTATCCTCACTTTCCTTTTATATGATGGTCTAGGTTGACGACTGGCTTGAGAGAGTGATTGAAGAAAAAGGAGAGGACCTATACAGAATGAAAGGTGTCTTGTCAGTGGATGGTTCTGATCAGAGATATGTGTTTCAGGTTCTCTCAATAGCATCTACCTGTCTTAATTTTTTTTTTAAAGATATGTTTGGGAGTTGAGTTTTGAAGAAGGGAGGGAGGGTAAATTTTTTATTTCTAATTAATTATTTTATTTGATAAATTTTAAAATAAACAAAATGGTATATTAAGAAATGTTATATAATAGTCCTAATTTAAGAAGAATATGTTTACCCTCCTTTTCAAAATTCAATTCAAAACTCAATTACTAGACATTCCCAGGTGAGTAGGTCCTCTTACCCCATTTTCCCCAATACTTTCAGGGGGTGCATTCTATGTTGGATGGGTGTCCAGGAAAAACATGGGAACCTAACGAGAAGAGGACAAACAAGCTCGTTTTTATTGGAAGGAATTTGGATGAAACCGCCCTTAGAAAAGGCTTTAGAGGTTGTATAGTATAGAATTACAAAATTGTTTCGCTCAGGTTCTGTAGCAGCAGCAGCACCCTTGATTTTAGAATTTCCAACTAGTACATGGTAGCACCATCCTAGAATCTGTATGAATTGACAGACTCATTTTGTAGTATGAATAATTAAATATACTAGACTATACAATTTTGTAATAGTATAAGATAAAAATGTTTCTTACTTTTTAACAATTCAATATTTTTTTGGTCAATATTTTATTTTTCTATAATGATCAATTTAAATGTTTTACTATTTTTTTTGTTCATAACATGATAAGAAAATACATACATAATAAATATAAATCAATTAGTTGTTGATGTGGGTGGTATTAGACTTGATTTTTTAAAAATAAATTCGTAATCGACAAATTTAGTAGATATTTTGTAACAATAACACACTCTGAAGAAGTATATATTTTAGCATATTTTTTCTTCCATAATGGTATGGAACAGCACTATAGTTGAAGTAGATACATCAATCAAATCTATGGGTCCGATTGGAGAAGGAAAAAAGACTCGATTAAAAATATTTTTCAGAAGTATCTATTTTTTCAAATAAATGGATAAGATATCATGACAAATACAGTATATACTTTGTACCAATAATATAATTAGAAAAAAAAAGTGGAAGCAAAAAGATCTAAATATTGAAAAGTTCTTCTCAATTAACATATCTCAAGAATTACAGAAAAAAATCTAACCGTACTTGTAACAAAGATTAGTTGTTGAATTCTTTTACTATACTGTACAAGAAATCTTTACACCATGTTCTCTTAGGTTTGTTTTAGTGTTTTCTATCTTATTAGCAAAGAGTTCCAAAACTTGTATGTTGATCCAATTCAATAGCTTTCTTATGTGTTTTGTTTTCCTTGGTAGGTATAATAGGTTAAAGCTGCTACTTATGTATTTGATTAATTTAATGAATGCAGTTTTACAGTAAAAGATTAAAGACTTAAATGAATTGGTATATGTGTCCAGTGTTTGATTTTATTTTCTAAATTCTTTGATTCTTATTCACTTAAAAAAAAAGTTGATTTAAAAATGTTTGAAACTTATCTTATAAAGAGATAATTTTAACTGATTAAAATATATTTTAATTTATTAAAATATTTATCATTGAAGTTTAATATAACTGTAGTGAATATTTTAATAAATTACACTGTTAAATTCACTTAAAACTGAGGCCTATTTCAATTGGTTAAAATGAGTTTTCAACGGTATAAGATTGTTCTGTGCTTTCAAATAGATATAATAAGTCTATTTTAACCGGTTAAAAGTACAATTTAATCGATTCTCATAAAAATAGAGCTTATTTGATGAAAGAGTAATTAAACTCACTAACATTTCAAGATCAGAAGAATCCACTTTCCCCATCACAAAAACATCCCCTCAAATTAAGATTATTTCAGCTAAAAACCGTGTTCACAGAACGATTTCATTTTACACATAAATTTTGAGGTACTCATCCATGCGTGTGTAGTTCACTTCAGGGTAAAGCTTGGAAGCTTCTGCACCCTCTTCTCCAATTTCAAAATTTGTTAAACACCCCTCATAGAATATATGATAAAAGTGCCCAATCCCTACTTGAAGTTTATAATCCAACCCTACAAATCAAATTCACACCAATTAGAAATCAAAACGAATGGTCTAAGAAAATAAAGTTAGTTTCCAAACAAAAATTAGATTTTTTACCTTTGAGTGTTGTAAGAAAGCCTTCTGGAGGTATGTATGTCTTCTCCAGTTCCTTTCCAATGAGTTTCTCCCAAATTCCAATAAGCTCTGCTTGGGAGAGAATATTTTCTGGTGGCCTTAGGTACAACGTTTTGTTAAGGGTTCGTGGATCATCTATTGCTTTGACTGTGTATGTTGCAACATCATCTTCATCCAGAAAAACAGCTGCAATCATCACAGAAATGTCACAGTTAATGACATCACAGAAATGTGGTGACTCAAAAATGAAAATAATTTTTATTGAAACTTTGGTATTGACCTTTGAGAGTGCCATCCCCAAAGAGGTGCACCTTGTCCCTTGGAGGGACAAAACATCCCATCTGAGAGAGGCTGCCAGCAAAGTATCCAGCAAAAAGGTTTGCAGAGATGTAAGTGAAAGGGATGTTGGCTTCCTCTATTGCTTTCCTCACAGCCATTTTATCTTCAAATGTTACCCTTCCTGGTTCCAATGCATCTCCCATCCTTGCTGGGTCTAGCCCAAATTCAGAAGGCAAGAAACGCTGCATCAAACACAAACAATGTATTATCATATTGTTCAGTAATTTGTGTCCATATTAATGAAGCTACAAAATGAGATTCCAGTAATGTAAATGGTGTAACAAGTCAAAGGTAGTAAAGCTAAAGGAGATAGAATGAGACAAACTTTCAGACCCACAAGAATTACACCATCTTCAATCCTACACTTTAAAATAATAGGTACTTGAATTTTCTTTTTTATATTTTATTTAACTTTTTCATTTTTATTCATGACTTAAATTCGTAACTGGATACCTGATAACGACGATCATACTATAGAAGGAATAAAAAAACTAGTGGTTTAACAAAAGTATCTAATTTCTCTATTATTTTTTGCATGATAAATAATGAAAATATTACTATATGAAGTGTATTTGTCTTGTGCAGTAGGTAAGGGAATCACTCCACATGCAAAGTGCTGAATTAAACAAAAAACTGAGGTAATAAATAACACATTATTATCAAACTCTTGAAAGATATGAAAGTCGGCATAAGATGAGATAAGAAGAATTTTGTAACTGATAAATTACAAAAAGAAAGTGTTCAAACTGATAAATTGAATGTTTTGTAAAAGAAATAGTCCTAAAAGAAGGGTTGACCTTAACGTTTCCAGCTTCTTTGATGGCATGGACGAGTTTGAGTTGCAGAGTGATGCAGTGGGTCCTGAAGTGAACACCTGAGATGGCACTGATGACAACATCAACCTTCTTGACCGCATCCACAAGGCTTTTGTGATCGGAAAAGGAGGCTTCAACAAGATGAGCACCCTGTTTCTTGAAGGAGAGCAGCATCTGAAGCTTTTCAATTTGAAGGCCCAACTCGGGGCGTTGAACCACATATGTCTCATGCCCCTCTGCCAAACATGCCCTCACTATCCTCCTCCCTATGTACCCTGTTCCCCCCACCACAAGAACCTTGCTTTTCCCCATTTTTTCTCTTCAAAAGTGCTTTTCAATAAGTGATTATTCACTTTGCTCTGCTGTTGCTGCTGCTAACAATATATATATATATATATATATATATATAAGAATTGAGGGAGGTTGGGGTAGCTGGGTAGGTGGGAGCCCCATGTCAGGTTGACTCTGCTCACTGAGTGAGCTAGCCAATTTTGAAAAAAAAAAAATGGTCTTTTT